>Ga0307373_10000024_pt1 | contig 209699 bp, 165 predicted proteins | sample OX2MG_FD_202534 | JGI IMG/M metagenome (GOLD analysis project Ga0307373, IMG submission 202534) | Soil microbial communities from Risofladan, Vaasa, Finland - OX-2 | ecosystem: Environmental > Terrestrial > Soil > Coastal area > Acid sulfate soil | place: Finland: Risofladan, Vaasa...
CGCACACGATACAGATGGTGAAGCATCAGCGAAAAATCAAGTTCGCACACAGACTCTGAAGCCCCGATAGGAGCTTTGCAGGCGCCCCCACCGGCACGACTGAAGTCGTGCCCTTTCACGGAGCCCTACTGGGTCATGAATAATCCGGGCTAAGGCGCTCGCGAAGGAGATGAGAATTTGTCGTCCGTCTCCTCCTTAACCTTTTTTCGCGGAAAGCGCAGCCGCCAGGACTGCACCAGCAGGGTCAGCGCCACCCAGGCGCCGGTCACAGCCAGCACGCCTGCAACCACGCGCGGGAACAGGACGGCGACCACCACCAGCCCCGCCAGGGTGAGACCGCCGCTGAACATCAGCGAAGCTTCCGCCGGGCCCAGCACCCGGCTGCTGGTGACGGCGGCGCCCACCGCCTTGCCGAATCGCAGCACGCCCTTGGCCGCCCAGTTGGCGCTGCCCCGGACGGCGCCGCGCGGCCGGGGCAGCATGCTGCGCGGCACGATGGGCCGGGGGTGCCGCTTGGGCGTCAGAACGATTTCCGTGGACCGGCTGAGGTCGTCCAGGTACATGGCCTGCATCTGGGAAGCAAAGTCTTCATCCTCGGCAACCACATCGAGTTCCCAGTTGCCCATCCAGCTGGCAATGTTCAGATTGGTCGATCCCACCCGCGCCCAGCGGCCGTCCGCGACCGCCGTCTTGGCGTGGAGCATGGGCCCGTTCCACTCGAAAATGCGCACACCGGCCTCGATCAGGGTGCGGTAGCCGGCGCGCGAGATGGCCCGGACAAAGGGCACGTCGCCCGAGCGCGGCATCAGCAGGCGCACGTCCACGCCGTCGGCCGCCGCCGCGCAAAGCGCCTGAACGTAGGACGACGTTCCCACAAAATAAGCGTCGGTGAGCCAGATGGATTCCCGGGCCACGGCAGCAATCAACTGGTCAAGCCGGTACACCGACCCCACGCCGGGCTGGGAGGCGATGACTCGCAGGCTGACGTTTCCTTTTGCTGCCGGAGCGGAGCCGCCCTTACCCATGTCGCTTTCCGGCATCGCATCGCCACAAGCCGCCCAGATCGATGCAAATGCTCCTTCAACGTCGGCCACCGCCGGCCCTTCGATGGAAACCCCCGTATCGCGCCAGGGGGCAATCTGGCGCTCCGGATTGCCCGCCCAGGCCTGCCCCACGCACAGCCCGGTGACGAAAGCGATGCGGTTGTCCACAACTATCGTCTTCCGATGGTCGCGGCTGAGCCAGCCAAAGGCGCTGTCAACGCGCGGCGGGTTAAAGCATCGCACCTCCGCTCCGGCGCGCCGAAGCCGCCGCCAAAAGCTCCACCCGCTGCTGGCGATGGCTCCCCACCAGTCGTAAAGGACCCGCACGTGGACGCCTTCGCGGGCCTTCTGGGCCAGCAAGTCTGCGAACTCGCGCCCGATGCCGTCGTCGTGGATGATGTAGCTTTCAAAATGAACGGTGCGGCGGGCCGAGCGGATGGCTTCTTTCCAGGCAGGATAGTTCTCGCCGGCATCGCGCAGCAGTTGGATGCTGTTGCCGGCAACCAGCGGCGCTCCCGCCGCTCGCGAAAGCGCCTGGTCAGCAAACACCCGCACCGCCGCAAGAGTCTCGCTTGCCGCCGGAACGATGGGGTTATCGGGCGCTGCCATCAGCTACTATCATACCGCGCGGGATGAAGGGAATCTCGTGACAGTGTGTCTGCTGGGCCCATTGCCACCGATTTTGCATGGTGTTATTCTGGCGGTAAAGTTCATCGTTCGCCCGGGCGGACCGCACATGCTAAGGCCAGTTACAACTCGAAGCTCACAAGCAATTCGCAGTCTTGTTCCGCTCCTGCTTCTGGGCTTCTTGGGATGCGCCTGGTGTCAACTGAAATCCCAAAGTGCGCCCGGCGCGCTGGCCATATTGGAGCATGCCGCACGCCAATATTCGAATCTTAAGAGTTACAGAATCACCTGCCGGCAGTCCTTTTCAAGTCGGCATGGCACCAGCCCGCCACCTGCAACAATTACCGCGATCAAAGCTCCGGGAGGTCGATATCGGTTTGAAGGCAACATCGGCTTTGGGACGGCGGTCCAGGTTTCGAATGGCAAATTCGTCTGGTATTACCATGCAACGGAAAACGCCTACGCCCGCCAACTGGCAACCGGCAAAGGGCCCTTACTGCCGGAGGTTCTTGGTCCGGACGATGGAGCAATTGAGGCGGCAGTAAGCCTTGTGGAGAGTGTGGCCTGGTATAGCGGGCGTTTCAAATCTGCCATGAGGCTTCCAGATGAGAGCTTGACCCTTGGCGGCCGCAGGCTGAGCTGCTACGTCATATTGCTTACCAATAGGGACAGGAAAATCCCCGGACCGTATCCTTACACCGATAACATCTGGATCGAAAAGGGTTCCTTCAAGGTCCGCAAGATTGTTGAGGGTTACATTACGACATCTAACCAGCCTGGATCGCCCCCAGTTACTTATCCCGCAACGAGGGTTTACGTCTTTCCGCAAGTCCAATTGAACCAGCCAATACCAGATTCTGCTTTTCACTTTACACCGCCACCTACCGCACACTTGGTTCCGGCATTTCACGAGTATCACCTGCAGTCCCCTCCCCGGCCAGAACCTGCGACAATTTACAGGGTCATCCTGAAGTCTTTCTCCGGGTCGCAAGTTGCGCTCAACAGTTTTCGGGGGCGAGCGCTCCTGATTGATATGTGGGCCACCTGGTGTTCCCCATGCTACGAGGCATTCCCTGAGGTCGATCGGATCTACCATCAGACCCAGGGGACAGGCCTGGTGATCGTTTCCATCGATCAGAGCGATATCGCGAAGGATGCACAGAAGTACATCGAGAAGATGCACTATCCCTGGCAGAACTTCCACGACGACGGAGAGGTCGAGAGGGTATTTGGAGACAAACCAATCCCTCGGACCATATTGATCGATGCTAAGGGCGAAATCGTCTTTGACAAGGTGAGCCCTACAAAGCAACAACTCCACGCAGCGATTGCGCGGCTAGGGCCCCGTTACGCTGCGGCTCTGGCCCACATGTGAAGTGACCCATCACTGGCCCGTCATCGGACGGGCCCGGGCGATGTCCCAAGGAGGGCGTGTTCCCGAAAAAGCGGCTGTATTCCCTCCGGACCTGCGAAACACAAACGCAGCCCACGCGCTGACTTGCGCAGCCCGCGTCCGTCACGGCGGACAGCCTCAGAGTCGCCGCTTCCTGAAAGCATAGAGCTCGCCAGCAGGCCTTCTGTTGACTGGAAGCCTCTGGCCGTTCTTCCTTGCCTTTGCTTACTCCCACTTGAGTGAAGCCATGTCGATTGAGAAGCGGTACTTCACGTCGGACTTCAACAATCGCTCGTAGGCTTCGTTCACCTTCTGGATGGGGATCACTTCCCGGTTTTCTGCAGGTCCTTTCGGGGTTCAAACGATGGCCGCGGGATTTACTTGCGGTATTGCTCATCGCTGACCTGTTCAAACCAGTCGACGGGCTTGCCGTCAAGCCGCTCGTGGACGGCAATGTGCGTCATGGCCATGGTGGGCGTGGCGCCGTGCCAGTGCTTCTCGCCCGGCTGGATCCAGACCACGTCGCCCGGCCGCACTTCTTCGATGGGGCCGCCCCAGCGCTCGACCCAGCCGCAGCCGGAGGTGATGATGAGTGTCTGGCCCAGCGGATGGGTATGCCATGCCGTCCGCGCGCCCGGCTCGAAGGTGACGCTGACGCTCATCACGCGCGCCGGTTCGGGCGCCAGAAACAGCCGGTCAATGCGTACCGTGCCGGTAAACCAGTCGGCGGGTCCCTTTTCGGAGGGTTGTGAACCCAATCTTTTGATTTCCATGATGAACTCCTTTGGTTGAAGGTAACATTCGCTGATCCTGCGTGCACGGCCTGCGCGGCGGCCGGAGCGCGGCTGGAGCTCGATCCGGGGAACACATTGCTGGCCGCTCAGCGATTGCTCATTCGCTCGATTTGCCCGGGATACCGCGCCCCCTGGATGGTGATCTTTGAGGTTGCGGTTCATAGCATCTGTCGAAATTCCTCGGTGCTGACTCTGAGGTCGGCGATGATTCCGCGCAAGGTTTTCCTCTTCAGATCGCCGGGGTGTACAGGTATCACCACCCGCGCACCGTCGAGGCCCCGAACGTAGATCGCGTGGCTGCCGCGCTGGCGGCGAAACTCGAATCCAAGGCGTTGTGCAACACGCGCTGCTTGTTTTGGGGTGACGGCGGGCAATTCCGCGCTCAAGCCGTGACCTCAACCGGCTTGATCAGGATATCTTCTTCGGGAATTGGCAATCCATCTTCAACCAGACTTTCGAGGTAGAGCCCGATAGCCTCGCGAATGCTTTGGACGCCCTCTTCGATGGTCTCGCTTTGGGTATGGCATCCGGGCAGGGTAGGGCAAAAGACGTGATAACCGCCTTCTGCTTCCTTCTCAAAAATGACCGTGTAGCGGTGCGACATCAATTGCTCCATTACGACGTATTATAGCTTATTTCCTCCGATTTGCCGCTCAGCGGCCGCTCATTCGCTCGATTTGCCCGGGATACCGCGCCCCCTGGATGGTGATCTTTGAGGCGGCGCTTTCCATCTCCCGCAGATCATCAGGCGCAAGTTCGACGGCTGCGCCCAGAAACAAATTATAACCTGTCTGCCCGTCGGCATTTTGCTGGGTCCTACTCGGCCGGGCCGCCTGCAGAAGAATGCCTTTTGCAGTTTTCAACCGGCATGATTACAATGGGCGGCATGACTTCATCAATTAAAGGATTGAATGATCTCGGCCTGGTTCAGCCGCCCGCGGCGCTTGCCGGAATCGAGGCCCGGACCCGCGACATGCGATTTGACATGGCTTCGGAGCCCCGCACCGGGGCGTTGCTGCGCGCCCTGGCGGCTTCAAAGCCCGGCGGCCGGCTGCTGGAGCTGGGAACGGGCACCGGCGTGGCGACCGCATGGATACTGGCCGGGATGGACGCGGGTTCAACGCTGGCCAGTGTTGATTTCGATCCCGATCATCAGCAGGTGGCGCGTGAGTTTCTGGGCGGCGACAGCCGCCTGACGCTGGCGCTGGAAGACGGGCTCGGGTTCCTGAAGCGCCAGCCGGCGGGCTGCTATGACTTTGTGTTTGCCGATGCCATTCCCGGCAAGTACGAGGGGCTGGAGGAGTGCCTGAAAGTCGTAAAGCCCGGCGGCTTCTATATCGTCGATGACATGGCGCCTCTTCCGAGGTGGCCCAGGGCGCACGTGGAAAGGGTCTCTCACCTGATGAATCAACTGGCCGGCGACGATCGTTTCGCCATGGCGCCGCTCGACTGGGCCACCGGGGTGATGGTTGCCGTCAGGCGATAGCGGCCATCAGGGTTTGCTCGCCTGAGCCGGGGCGCCACGGGTCCAGCGCCGCGCCGCCGGCAACCAGAGAATCCCCGGAACGATCATGGCCAGTCCCAGGCCGGCCGCAAGCTGCCGGGCGGTGAATCCCCAGGTGTCAAGCCCCAGGCCCAGGATGTAGTTGGAAACCGCGATCATCAGCATGAACAGGCCGAAATCGAGCGAAAACACGCGGCCCCGCACCTTGTCCGGAGTGTTGAGTTGCAGCAGGGAAGTGGACATCACCCAGGCATTGCTGCCGCCCATGTGCCCCAGCAGGATGCACAGGAGCGCCGCCGGCAGCGGTCCGCCACATACCCTGCAAACGGCGTCATGAAGAACCAGGGCAGGGTCCCGATGATGATGGCCCAGCCGACCGCTTCACCGCGATGGGTTCTTGCCAGCAAAAGGTCGTAAATCGCCAGCATATAAAACCAGTCGCCCATCTCACTGATCAACTGCGCCAGCCACAGCCGGCGGAAATTGCGGTTGGAGCGCAGCAGCGCGAGGTAACGCAGGTGCATGGCCGATGGCAGGCCGCCCTGCGAGGGTGTGACGGGAACCGGTGAAGACTCTCCATTCATGGATGGCCGGATTGTAGCACGGGCGGAATATTTCGTTAGCCCCTGGGCGTGAGTTCATCGGCCGTTGCCAGACTAACGGCTGTTTGAAATCCGCGAAAGCTTTGATTGCAGATAGCTCAGCGGAACGTCATACAACAGGGCTTTGGGCGAGTGGCGGAGGCTGTCGTGGATAAAGCAGACGTGCGTGCACCAGCACTGGTCGTGAACGATGGCGGCGGGCTCATTCTGCCGCGCTGCGGCCTGCCAGAATTTCTGAAAGTCGCAGTCAAAGTCGCGCAGGCTGCCGAGCTTGCCGCGCAGTTCGCAGGCGCGCACGTCGCCGTTGTAATCGATGACGATGGAAGTTTCACCGGCCGTGCAGGGCATGGGCCAGGCGTGCGGCGAATCCATGTTTTCAAGCTGCACTTTGTTGTGGAAGGCGAGCACTCCTTCGTAGTAGGCCTGGCCGATTCGGCTGGACAGTCCGCCGGAGCGGCGGGTGGCAATGCGCGCGTAGTGGGCGTAGATCTTCCGGATTTCGCCGTAAAGCGCGGGCAGGCGTTCGGTGGGAATCCGCTTGAGCGACGGGTCTTTGGCGCTGCCGCGAATGATGTTGAAATAGTGGCCGTCCACCCTGCAGTTCTGCCGCACAAAGCGCCCGATTTCCAGCACGCTGTCAAAATTTTCAGCGCAGATCACCGTGTTGATATTCACCCGCAGGTTGGCAAACTTCTCCCGGCAGGGCTGGAGGGCTTCAAGAGTCTTCAGCGTCTTCTCAAAATTGCCCGGCACGGAACGAATGGAATCCTGCACTTCGTAGAGCCCATCCATAGCTACGTTGAGATCGAGCTGGAGCTTTGGATTGTCAGTGCAGATTTTTGCCACCTGCTCAGCAGTGCGTTCCGGGAGCAGGCCGTTGGTGGGAAGGTTCACCCAGCGGATTCCGTTGTTTTCATAAAACAGGTGCAGGATGCCGGCGAGTTCGCGGCGCAGCATGGGTTCGCCGCCTGAAAGCCAGAGGTCCGTGAAGGCCGGCATGGTGGCCGAAAGCTTCCGGATTTCTTCCCAGGTGAGATCTCCGCGCTGGTTCAGTTCCTCCCAGTAAAAGCAGGTTCGGCACTTGGCGTTGCAGACCGAGGTGACAAAGAAAATCACCAGCTTCAGGTGCTTTTCAGGCATGAAAGCGTTGTAGAACGCGCGAGTTCGGGTTCCCCGTTGGACAGGCATCTCTGATGGAGATTGTACCAAACCTGCAGCGGGCAAGGGAAAAGGGCCACCGCAGCCAGGCTCCTGCCGTTCTACTTTGCCGATTTGGCTGCCGGTTGTGCGGGCAGGAAATGCGCCAGTGTGGCCTGGGCCAGGTGTCCCAGCACCAGCAGGGCGGCGTTGTCGGCTGTCCACTGATGATCGGGAGAGTCGTAGGCAAAGCCGGCCATGATGATGGGACCGGCGGGCGTTTCGGCAATGCCCACATCGTTGCGGAGATCATCGAGCGCCCCGGTCTTGTGCTCCCAGGTGACGCCCGGGAGGTTACTGGTGTAGCGCGGGAAGGCGTCCAGGTCTCGCTGCTTGCCCAAAATTTTCAGCATCTGGTCGCAGCCCGCCGGAGTCAGGATGTGGTGCTGCCTGATCAGGGTGAGCAGGTGGACCATGTCATCAGCCGTGGTTTCGCCCAGTCCGAATTTTTTGGCCTCGGGGTCTGAGGAATCTTTTTCGTGGAAGACGTAACCGAACAACTTTGTATGCGTAAGCCCCAGCTTCAGCATGCGGGCGTTGACGGCGCTGATGCCCACGTTGCGGATGACCATGTTGGAGGCGGTGTTGTCACTCAGGTCGATCATCAGCGTGATGGCGTCGCCGAGCGTCAGGCCGATCTGCTGGCTCAGGTCCTGAAGAATTCCGGAACCGCGGACACGGTCAAAATCCGTCTCTTTCACCGGCTGCGACCAGTGCAGCTTGCCCTCCTGCATCTGGTAGAACGCCTCCACCATCACCGGCAGTTTGATCACCGAGGCCGTCGCAACAGGCACTTTGGCAGCGAGACCCAATCGCTCGCCGGTCTTCAGGTCAACGGCGGCAAAGGTGACCTTGCCGCCAAATTGCGAGGCGATGGCAGCCAGTTTGCGCCCGAGAGGCGTGCGATGCCGCTGCGGCGCGCCCTGCGCAGCGGCCGCGAAAAATAAAACCGACGCGCAGAGAATAGCAAGTCGGGAATGACGGCAGGAAACATGACGCATTAGAAATACCCCCTGGGGCTGAATTGTGCCGGTGTCTTGTGGCGCAACGCAATCCGCCTGAACGCCCGGTTTTCCGGGTTGATGCAGCGGAGTTCAGCGACGCCCGCTTTGCGCAAGAGTAATCGTTTTGCGGGCCAATCGCAACCCGCAACAGGGTAACCCGGTGCGGGCCTTCGAGATTGGAGACGGCGCGGAGGTCTTGACTCGGGACATGGAATTCTATTAATAAATTGGATTGGGCTGCCCCTGGGCTTGCCCAAAGATCGAGAAGCCACAGCCGGAATGGAGCGAACTGTGGCTGCCTGTTGAAGGAGGATGAAGGTACAGTGAACGATAAGTCTGTTACTTCTGGAAGCATGAGCCAGGCGGGGCCGTCCGCTTCCGGGAGCCGGGAACAGGACGCCATCTACCAGCTGGGGAAACTTGTGGCGCGTGTCGTTGAACCGGACATGGACCTGGAAGCCAAAGAAATCCGCTTTGATGAGATAGTTGACAGCGACTATCTGGTGCTGGCCGAAGAATGCGAATTTCAGAAATACAGAATCATGATCCAGAAAATCGCTTTTGCGACCAAAGTGGACCATCGGCCAGGCCGAGAGGGAAGAACCCTGGCGGGATGCACGGCGGAAATTCTCGGCTACATTGAGCAGTGAGCGGGAGCAGGCAGCGCCACGTTGCCTGCCGGGCAGAGTATACGCACCTCGATGAATGGCGATTGGGGCGCCATCCTGGCAGGTCCCGGGGTTAATTGACCAGCATTTCCCTCACGAAAGTTTCTTCTTCATCAGGGCCTGAACGGTTCACGCGCCCTCGCGCGCTGGCCACCTGGCGCCGGATGGTTTCCCAGGTGTTTTCCGGCAGGGAGAGGAAGACGCGGACCACATCGGGATCGAACTGCTTCCCGGACTCGCGAATAATTTCTTCATGCGCGGTCAGGAAGGGGAGGGCCTTTCGATAGGGGCGGTCAGAGGTCATGGCGTCCAGGGTGTCCGCCACCGCAAAAATCCTGGCGCCCAGCGGAATAGCTTCTCCCATCACCCCTTGCGGGTAACCCGCCCCATCAAAGCGTTCCTGGTGTGCTATCACGATTTCTGAAGCTGAGGAAAGGAAGGGGATGCGGCTGAGCAGTTCGTACCCGATGCGCACGTGGGTCTGCATGATGTTCATTTCTTCAGGGGTGAGCTTGCCCTGTTTGAGCAGGACCGAGTCCGGGATGCCGATTTTGCCGATGTCGTGCAGGTAGGCGCCGCGGGCAATGGTTTTGAGCTGCTCATTGGTGCAGCCCATCGCCCGGGCGATTTCAAGGCAGTAGAGGCTCACGCGACGGGAGTGGCCGGCCGTTTCAGTGTCCCGAAGGTCCAGCGCGGCTCCCAGCGCCTCGAGCGTTTCGTCGTAAGCGCGCTCGATGCGCTTCATGGCAGCCTGGAGCTGGTGGGTCCGCTGTTCCACCATTTCTTCCAGTTGGTGGCGGTGCTTTTCCAGTTCCGCTTCCATGGACTTTTTTCGCAGGGCGCGGCGTATGGATTCCACCGCCGCATCGAGTTGAAACGGCTTCACCAGATAATCGTCTGCTCCGTGCTTCATGGCATCGACGGCCACCCGGATATCGTCTTCACCCGTTGCCATCACAAATGCAAGATGGGGATGGCGCTTCTGTACTTCCGCCAGCAACTGCCGGCCTGTCATGCCCGGCATTTTCAGGTCTGAAACCACCGCGTCAAAGGGTTCCTGCTCAAGGCAGGCGAGCGCTTCTTCCGCGCTGGACCGTCCTCGCCACTCAAAGCCGCTTCTGCCGAGCTTTTCTCCCAGGATCTGCCAAACGACGTGCTCGTCATCGACTAGCAGAACCCGGGGCTTGGACTTCCCTTTGCCCATGAAGATTCTTTCACCTTTTGCGCGGACCCCGGTCCCGCGTTCTCATTCCGCCGGTTTGACGGCTGCGGGGCCGCAGGCCCCAGCCCCATCGCCAACTGCGTGGCGGTCTTCGAATTCCCACTGGAATGTCGGGTGAACGCCAGGCCTTCCGGTATCGCGCGTCAACCTGAATTCACCGTCAGGCTGCCCGATGCATCCTCACCCTGGGAAAATCAAATGCCCAGGCACGATAACTCTCCATGCCGAATTGGCTCTCATCTGTTTTCTATCGGAGACTTTCGTTGAGGGCGTTAGAGGGCTGCTGAAAAAGGCCACCCGTCATGCTGAGCGCAGCGAAGCATCTGCTGTATCTTACTGAAAATCAAGAAAGCAGATCCTTCGCTCTGCTCAGGATGACATGGCGCAGGGGGAGCTTTCCTCAACCTGACGGAGGCGTCTGCGCCTTTGTTTCCGGTCCCCAGGAATTTATTTGGCGGGTCCCGAAGCGGTTGGGTTGACGCCCGGTATTGCTTGGGGCTATGTTCTGGAGTTAACCTGTTTTTATTCAGAACCGACTCCCTGCTGCAACCGTTAGCCGGAGGATGTGAGCGATGCAACTGCACCATGTGATTGAAGCCCAGCAGTTTGACCTTCCGATGATGAGCCACCTGTTCAATGTTGCCGAGGAGATGGAAAAGCTTGTAGCGCGCGGCGGAACCGACGAATATCGCAGCCGGCTGATGGCCACGCTTTTTTACGAGCCTTCCACTCGTACGCGGTTTTCTTTTGAAGCTGCCATGCACCGGCTGGGCGGGCGGGTGATTTCAACCGAGAACGCCGCGGAGTTCTCCTCGGTGGCCAAAGGAGAAACGCTGGAGGATACGATCCGCATCATGAACGGATACGTGGACGTGATTGTCCTGCGCCACAGTGAGGTGGGCACGGCAAAGCGCGCCGCGGCCGTTTCGCGCGTCCCTATCATCAATGCCGGCGACGGCGTGGGCCAGCACCCCACCCAGGCATTGCTGGACCTTTACACGATTCACAAAGAGATCGGTTCCATCGATGGCCTGAAGATCGCCATGGTGGGGGACCTGGCCCAGGGCCGCACCGTTCGTTCGCTGGCGTACCTCCTGAGCAAGTTCAACGACACCAAAATGTACTTTGTTGCGCCGCCCCTGCTGAAAATGAAGGAAGATATTCTGGAGCACCTGCGGGAGCGCGGCTCGTGGTTTGCCGAGGAGACGACACTCGACCGCGTGCTGCCGGAGGTCGACGTGGTCTACCAGACCCGGGTGCAGAAAGAGCGATTTGGCGACCGCATCGCAGACTATGAGAGTTGCCGCGGAATCTACGTCATCAACCGGGATTCTCTCCGGTTAATGAAATCCAATGCCATCATCATGCATCCCCTCCCCCGCCTTGAGGAAATTTCCATGGAAGTGGACCAGGACCGCCGCGCCGCCTATTTTCGCCAGGCGCAGAACGGGTTGTTCGTCCGAATGGCCTTGCTGACAGTATTGTTGTCCAAATAGATTGCTGAAGATCCCTCGAAGTTTGTCATTCCGAAAAGCCGGAAACTGCGCAAAATTCCTCCCCGGATTGTGACTTCAGGAGCAGGATTTCCCATGGGGTCTGTCCCCTGCAGAAAAGCTCTTGGAACTCCGCGCCAACGATAATGGACTGCATGGACAATAAATACACTTATCTTTAATTATTCCAGTTAGTTGCGCCTTGTAACCACGGGCTTCCGTTCTCGTGTGGAACGGAGGTACTAGTACTGCCGTACTCTTGTCTGGTCAAGTTAATATCCAGTACGCTTGGACAGTGAGCGCGTGTGCCGCGCATGGTAGAGAGGAGGCAAACGTACGATGGGCATTGGCGAACGAATCAAAGAGTTGAGAGAACAGAAACACCTGTCGCAGGGCGATATCGAGGAGAGAACAGGGCTTCTGCGTTGCTACATCTCACGAGTGGAGAACGGCCATACGGTTCCTTCTCTGGAGACGCTGGAAAGGTTTGCAGGGTCACTGGATGTACCTCTCTACAAGCTTTTTTATTACGACGAAGGGCCGCCTGCCGAGTGCGACTATCCGGCATCTGACATGACGCTTGAGCGTCTTGCGCAGGAGGGGGGAGCCGCCGGAGCGGAAGCGCGGTTCCTGTTGAAATTGCGGGGCCTGCAGTCGCGGCTTTCGCCAACAGACCGGGACGTCTTGCTGACGCTTGCCAAGAAGCTGGCCGAGCGGCCGATCCCGGCAATCCGCTGATAGTTGTGGAAATTGCAGCTCCTGGCGGCGCTGCATTCCACGACTGTGGGAGTGGGCTGCCGGCGGGTGCTTCCGCCTTTGAGCCTCCATCTGTGGTCCTTCCTGCTTCAATCTTCTCCGCAAGACCTTCCGTGAAAAACCTGTCCCGGGTACAAACTGCCCCTTCTGGAATTCCCGTGTGGCGGCGCCGAATCTGACCCGAGGCGCGTGCCGATGCCGGGCGCCATCACAACCCTGCCTCGAAAAAACACATCCAAATGCCTTAAGATAAATGAGGCGGCTTTTTCGGAAGCTCTCCGGAGGCTGGGGAAGAGAACCGTGCTCAAACTGATGCTGAGACAACTTCTGCATCATCCCATGCGGATGCTGCTTTCAACGATCTTGATCAGCGTGGCGCTGCTGCTGGGGCTGGTGATCAAGGGTCTGTCGAACGGTGTCATGCAGGAAAAGATCCACCGGACGGAAGGGATTGGAGCGGACCTGATGATTCAGCCGCCCCATTCTTCTTATATCCTGGGCATGGGCGAGAACGTGATGCCCGTTGCGCTGGCGCAAAAGCTCACGGAGATTGACGGCGTTGAGGCTGCAACGCCCACCGCCACCAACATCAGCTTCACCAACCGCCTGGAAACTATCTTCGGTATCGACCTGCCCAGCTTTAAGCGTGTGACGGGGGGCTTTGAATATCTACAGGGCGGCCCGTTTTCGGGGCCCTACACCGCCCTGGTGGATGACGTCTACACGCGCACCCATCACGTGCATCTGGGCAGCACGCTGAATATTCTGGACCACCGCTTCACGGTCTGTGGGGTGGTCAGGCACGGCAGAGGCGCCCGGGTCTTCGTACCCCTGAAGACGCTTCAGGACCTGCTGGGGCCGGGCAAGTGCGCGGTGATCTTCGTCAAAGTCGCGCCCGGCAGCCGCGATGGCGCGGTGGAGGAGAGTCTGCGCAAGTTTGCGGGGGGCGCTCTGAAGGATTACCAGATTACCCGGATGAGCGACCTTGCCACGCTGATTACGCCTTCATCGTTCCTGGGGTTGCAGCAGTTTCTGCTGGTGATCGTGGTGTTTGCCGGAGTCATCAATTTTCTGGTCATTTTTCTGGCGCTTTACGTCCAGGTGCTGGGCCAGACGCGCGAACTGGGAATTCTTCGCGCGCTGGGGGCCAGCCGGCGTTACATGCTGAGGTTGTTTCTGGGTGAGGCCTGCCTGCTTTGTCTTTTTGGCGGGGCGCTTTCCCTGTTACTTTATTTCCTGACCAAGTCGATTGTTCTGTCGATTTATCCGGCGCTTCATTTTCTGCTGCCCACGGGCTCGATCCTACGGGTGGCTGTGATTGCGCTGGCCAGCGCTGTGCTGGGCGGGGCCTACCCTGCCTACCGCGCCAGTGCCAGCGAGCCGATAGCGGCACTTGCTTATGAATAACGGAAGCAACACGGGCAAAGATTCAGCGAGGGTGATGATCGAGACCCGCGCGCTCAGCAAGGTCTACGACGGCACGTCGGGGTCTCCGCCGGCCGTCAACGCCCTGAGTTTGAAGATTCCGGCAGGCCAGTTTACCGCCATCATGGGGCCTTCCGGGTCCGGCAAATCGACGCTGCTTTATCTGGTTGCAGGGCTGGCGGAGCCGACCGCCGGCGAAGTGCTGGTCGATGGCGTTTCAATCTCTTCGCTGGGCGACACGGCGCGTGCGCGCATGCGCAACACCCGGATAGGTTTTGTTTTCCAGCGGTTTAACCTGCTGGGTTTTCTTTCCGCCAGAGACAACATTGACGCCCCGCGCCTGCTGGGGTGGAAGCAGCGGCGCGCGCCCAGGTCAATCGACAGCCTGCTGGCGGCGGTGGGGCTTGAGAAAAAGCGTCTTAAAAAAGTAAGCGAATTGTCTTCAGGCGAGCAGCAGCGCGTGGCCATTGCGCGGGCGCTGATCAATGGTCCCGACATCCTGCTGGCGGACGAGCCGACAGGGAATTTGGATTCCCATAATGCCGAAGCGGTGCTGGACCTGATCCTTCGGCTGAAACTGGACATGGGCCTGACGATTGTGATGGTGACCCACAATCCCGAGGTGGCGCTGCGCGCGGACCGGATTGTCCAGATGAAGGATGGCTGCGTGGAGCGCGATCTGATGACGGATGAGATGGAGCCTTCCCCTGAGTGGACTCGAAGGCTTGCAGGCCACATCCCGGGATGAATGTGCCGGATCACGAATCTGCGGATGGGTTTCCGCAAAGTGGGGTTTTTACCGAACTTGTTTCTGGAGGTGTTTCTATGCGCCGAATCTCTGGCGCTCTGCTGGCGGGCCTTCTCCTGCCATTCGTTTCGCTTGCCGGACCGCGGATAAAAGTCAGCAAGGCGCATTTTGACTTGAAAGATGCGCCGAACGTACTGCTGATTACGTTTGACACCACGCGGGCCGATCATCTTTCGTGTTACGGATACGTCCGCCGGACCTCACCGGCCATCGACAGCCTGGCGGAGCACGGGGTGCTCTTCGAGAACGCCTATACGGCCATTCCTTTGACCGGACCCTCACATATCTCGATGATGACTTCCCTCTACCCTCAGCAGCACGGCGCCTCGATCAACGGGATGCACATGTCTACGCACCCGCGGCCGGTCCTGCTGGCGCAGGTCCTTCACCACCTGGGATACAAGACGGCGGCGTTTATCAGCGCCTGGCCGCTGAAAAAGGGAATCACGGGCCTGGGGCGGGGGTTTAATGTTTACAACGAGGATTTTTCATACCATTACAAAGTGGTTAACGCGGCGCGTCGGGGCAATGAAGTCGGCGACGCCAGCCGCCGCTGGCTGGAAAAGCATGGCCGCTCAAAGTTCTTCCTCTGGGTCCACTATTTCGATCCCCACCACCCTTATGACCTGCATCCCCAATACGCCAACCTTCCGCAGGAAAAGAACGCCAAAATCTTCCCCGTATCCGCTTCGGTGGATGCCGACCGGGCCGCCAAAATCCGTGCTTACGACAGTGAAATTGCTTATGACGACAACGACCTGGCGAAAACCCTCAAGCTGCTGGATAATCTGGGGGTTCGCGACAACACGCTGATTGTTTTTGTGGCAGACCACGGCGAGAGCCTGGGCGAACATGGGATCTGGGGACACGGCTATCAGATCTATCAGCCAGCGGTGCACGTACCCATGATCTATTCTTATCCCAAAGAAATTCCGCAGGGAGAGAGGATCAGAGTCAACGTTTCCACGGTTGACATTATGCCGACCATTCTCAATTACGTGGGGCTGAAGTTCAACTTTCCGGGCGAGTCCGGATACAGCCTGGAGCCGGTGATTGCGAGCCATGGAAAGAACGCGACTGTTCAGCCCACCTTCTTTCTGACCTACGCAGAACCGACCCTGCTGCCTCCACAGTGGATGAGCATTTTCTGGACGTGGGCAGAGACGAAGCGGGCGCCTTCGCTGCAGGGATTTGTGGAGGGTAATATCAAGGTGATCTCGTCCGGTGACAATAATGCTCTCAAAGTGTACCGGCTGCAAGACGCCTTTTCACAGGAAAAACTGTTGCCCTCGGGCGATGTGAACGTGGCGAACCTCAGTGGTTATAGAGAGGATATGGACACCTGGTTCAAGGAAACAAACCGCGAGCTTGCGCCACAGGGCCACCTTTCGAAGCAGGACCTCGAAATGCTGAAGAGTCTGGGCTATTCGAACCCGTGAGCCAAGCCAGACCGGCGGCAGGACATCAGCCGGAACGTATGGAATGATTGATGGGCGGAGTTGAAGCGCCCTTGCCCCAATGGGAAGGCACTTTATGAATTCTTCAGATCTGCGGCGTAAGACCCTGCCGGGAAATTGCTAAGGGGCAAGGCGTCTGCGGATTTCACGTTCGTAATCGGGGAAATAGTGGCCGATGAGGGGCAAATCAAACTCCCGGAGAATCGATTCCTTGGATTCGCGTTCCAGCAGGAACTGAAATGACCGCTCGATGAGGAGTTCTTCCGGGACCTGTTTCCCTGTGAGTGTTTCATAATAGCCGGAGCTGAGGGAAACGACGTGCGTGGACTGGCTGCCACCTTCCGTGACGGTGACCTGGAAGCGGCCCGGACCGCCGGGTTCGACGCGAATTGTTGCCGACATGTTAAACCTCTCTTCCGGGAACTCCACCCATTTTCATTTTACCTCCCGTCAGGGCAGGTGGCAGGGTTTTGGCGCGCCCTTCTTTCCGCGGACTGGGTGGAAGGCCCGGGGCTGGTGGCAGTCAGCGTGGAACAGCCGGGTTGCCAATAAGTTTGGCTGGCCCCTGCGGTTAAAATGAGAACGACATGGCCGTCAAAAGACAAAAAATAAGCCGGTTACTCATTATTGCCGGCTCCGACTCCAGTGGAGGCGCCGGCATCCAGGCTGATCTGAAAACGGCCTCCGCGTTGGGCGTTTACGGTATGACCGCGATCACGGCTCTGACCGCGCAAAACACGGAAGGGGTTTTCGGGGTGGTCGATGTTGATCCGAGGTTTGTTGCCCTGCAGATGAAGGTGTGCTTTGACGACGTAGGCTGCAACGCCATCAAGACCGGCATGCTTTCAAATGCCGGGATCATTGGGGCCGTAGCCGAGGAAATCAGACGGCATCCCGGAATCCCCCTCGTCGTCGATCCGGTGATGATTTCCAAGAGCGGGAGTCCGTTGCTCGATCCCCAGGCCGTTGCCGCCCTGAAGGAAAAGTTGCTGCCCCTGTCGGCGGTGGTTACACCCAACCTGCACGAGGCTGGAGTTCTGGCGGGCCGGGCAGTCAGCGGACTCGATGAGATGAAAGAGGCGGCCCGGGTGATCCAGGGGTTTGGCGCTCATAGCGTGGTGGTCAAAGGAGGGCATCTGGATGGCGAGGCCGTCGATGTGCTTTTCGACGGCCGGGAGTTTGTCGAGTTCCCCGCGGCCAGGGTCGCAACCCGGAACAGCCATGGGACCGGATGCATCTTTGCCAGTGCCCTGGCGGCGGGGCTGGCAAAGGGGAAAACACTCCGGGAAAGTGTTGCCCTGGCAAAGGAATTCGTAACGGCGGCCATCCTCGGAGGTCTGCCGCTTGGCCACGGCCACGGACCTGCCAACCCCATGCATTTGCGGACAACATTGTGGTAAAAGTTTCGCGACGATGAATCTTGGTCTTATACTCATAGGGAATGCTTGCCGGGAACAGTGGGGCGCCGCATTCCCGCTTGCTTTAACGGAGCCCAAAAGGCAAAACCAGGGGTCAGTTGCGCCTCGCTGGACCCAGACGCTGTAGGACAAAGGGATATGCGAAAACTTCTGTTGATGATCTTGAGCCTGGTTGGATTGTTCGATTCCATTTACCTGCTTTGGGAGTACACCTCGCCGGCGAATCCCATGGTGTGCATGGGAGGCGGCTGTGACGCCGTTCGCGCCAGCGCGTATTCACACCTCGGCGGCCTGCCGGTACCCATTTTCGGCGTGTTCATGTACGCGTTCCTGGCGCTGCTGTTTTTCCTTTACCCTCTGCTGCCCACCACCGTTGTACGCCTCACGCAATACATCGTCGTGCTGATCTCGGGCGCGGGGTTCCTGTTTTCGGTCTACCTGACCGGGATTGAAGCCTTTGTTCTGCATTCGTGGTGCGTGTGGTGTGTGGTGTCAGCCCTGATGGTCACCGGGATTTTTCTCCTCTCCCTGGTGGACCGGAAGCGGCCATTGAAACCGTTGGAACCCGCGCAGGCGCTCGGGTTGGTCCAGCGGAATTTTGCTCTGATCCTTTTCGCTTTTGTGGTCGGTGTTCCATCCTTCATCCTGCTAACCTCGCACGGAAGCATTCCGCAGACAAAGCCTCCATCGAATCAGCAGGTTAAGGCACATCTTGTCCGTCCGGATTCCCACTTTTTCGGCGACCCAAACGCCAAAGTCACTATCGTTGAATTTGGCGACTTTAAATGCCCGGCCTGCCGTCAGGCTGAAGCTTCGGCCTCGAAAATTCGCGATAAGTTTGGCAACAAGATTCGCTTCGCCTTCCGTGAATTCCCCCTTGTTAACGTCCATGCAGAGTCTGAGAAGGCGGCTGAAGCTGCTGAATGCGCAGGCCAGCAGGGAAAATTCTGGCAGGCGGTGGACATGTTCTATGAGCACCAGGAGGACTTGAGCCTGCCGTCCATCAACCGATACGCAGGGGAAATGGACCTTGATTCGCCCAAGTTTGTTGCCTGCCTGCAGAAAGGCGAGATGGCTTCCCGCGTGGCCCGGGACCTTCAGGACGGGGAGGCGATGGGCGTTCATGCCACTCCCACCTTTTTTATTGATGGCCGTATGATCGTGGGTCCCATCGTCTATCCGCAATTCGAACAACTGGTTGAGAACGAGCTGAAAGAAACCGGTGTAGAACAGGCTGCCCCGAGCGGGAATTCGAAACCGGCCGAAAAGGCAGCGCCGGCGCCTGCGGCAAAAACCGGGACAACCAAGAAGGCTGCAGCCGACCAGCCATCGAAAACGAGTTCATCGGACACCATGAAGGTGCTGGGCGGAACCAATCTTTTCGCGAGCCTTCAGAATTCCGCCGGGGCCTGCAGCGAGGAGGAAGCGAAAAAGCGCCAGCCGAAGATGATCGATACCTCCCAGGCTCAGGAGTTTTTTGGCGAGCATTCCAAGGCGCTTTTCGTGGACGTGCGAACTCCGGAGCAGTTCCAGTCAGGTCACATTCCCGAGGCCCTGAACCTGCCCATTAATTCCTTTGAGCAGGAATGGAAACGCCTGCCGAAGGACAAGACAATTGTGCTTTACGAGGGCGGGCGATCGCCGGGTGATATCTGCGCTTTCAGCCGCTCGGCAGGCCGCGTGCTGCTTTCACAGGGATTCGATTACAACGAAGTCAGTGTTTACCGGGACGGCCTGGCGGGCTGGAAAAAAGCAGGACTTCCCATCAAACGCTAGCTTCTCCCTCCCGGTTAACAACCGCAGTCTCCTTCCCGGATTCGCCGATTGAAATGAGCCTGCGACCGCCCCTACCCTGAAGCCCCGTGGGTCTGGCAGGCTTCCACCTCTGCCTCCGCCTTTCTGAAGTGGCCCGCACCCCGGTTGCCGGAGCAGCGCCGAGCCGGCCCTGTTTTCGGAGCCCCTGGCCGCCTTTCCCAGTGAATTTCGCAGATTTCCACTCATCGTTTTTGATCAACAGCCGATAACTTGGACGCAGGGAAACTCTGTCGCAGCCCGCGACGGGCCAAGGTCTGACAAAGGAAAAGAAGGGCTGAGTCCCGGCCCTCGGACACTATGCCGTTTTTGATTGAAAACGTTACCAAGGTTGTTCTTGCGCTTTTCGTTCTTGCCCTGATGGGAAATCTCTTCCTGATTGGCGTTGTTTTCCTCCGCCGCTGGCGCCGGCAGAAGTATTTCAGCCGGGTGGATGGATTGCGTGAGCGATATGGACCGATCATCGCGGGAGTCATTTCAGGCCGCAGCGTCTATCCGGACGGGCTTGATGAACTGCGCCAGATTTCCAGCCCCGACCGGTTGTTCATACTGGAGCAACTTTGCCTTGAAAAGAAGCCCACGCCCGAGGAGGAGCCCCTCCTGGGGCGCCTTTGCGAAGACCTTGGGCTGGTCAAGGTCTGGCAGCAGCGTCTCATGGGGCAGATCGACCAGGCCTCTCTGCGGGAAGCGCTGATTAACCCGCAGGGCTTGCTAAGACGGGTGAAGTTTCTCCATTTCCTGATTCGCTCCAAGAGCGCTGAAAACCTGGGGCTGATCCGCCATGAACCGAGCTGGCCTCTGCTGGTCAAAGCGCTTGAGGACCCCAACCCCGATATTCAAATGGTGGCCGTCCGCGCGCTTGCGGCAATCCATCATCCCGGCAGCTTCCTGCCATTGGCAGAACAGCTTCACAAGGCGGTACTGGAATCCACGCCCAGCCTTTCTGTGCGGGCGCTCAAAACGGCTCTGGTGAGTTTCCCGCTCCGGAATGTAAAGTATTTGAAGCCCTCACTTCGGCACCCGGAACCGCGAATTCGCTTTCTGGCCACGGACATTATCAGGGAAATGGTGGAGCGTGAAGCATCCGGCAAGCCTGATTTTCTGCTGGACAGGAAAAATTTCGACGACGAAACCGTCGGGATCTTCCTGAAAGATCTTCCCTTTGACGGTAATCCGGACGTGCGCGCACGGGCTGCCCCGGTCATCGCATGTCTTGCTGACCCGCGTGCGGCTTCGACGCTGTTTAGCTTGCTTGAGGATTCCGTATGGTTTGTACGGCTCCACGCGGTGAGGTCGCTGGCCAGGCACAGGTTTCTTCCAGCAGGCGACCGGATTCCGAAGGCCCTCACCGACCCAAACTGGCGGGTTCGTGAAGCGGCGGTGCGGACACTGCGCGGTTTCGGACGTCCGGGCCTGGACCTGCTGACTTCGCACTTTCTTGCCACTCGAGACCGCTACAGCCGGGAGCAGGTTGCGGATGAGTTCCAGCGCGCGGGGCTGATCCCGGAATTGCTGGCGCGCTGCAGTGAAACGGGCAACGGCCGGGAGACGGCTGTCCTGCGCAACATGGCCGAGATGGGAAAGACCAGCTACATGATATCAGTGCTGGAAGAGGGGGAGGGGAAAGGAAAACTGCGCAAGAGCTTTATCCGGCAGTTTGGGAGGTACCCGGATCCCCAGATTCATCAATGGGTTGAACGAGTGGCGGTGAAGGAACCCGATTTTGACCTCCGGTCCCTTGCCCAGCAGGCCCTTGCCGCCACACCACAGCGGGGAGAAGGGTAGTCTCATGGAATTGTGGCGACAGATCTTTATTCACGGAATGGACATGTTCAATCTGCTCATCGTGTCCTATTTCTTTATTGGCAACGGCGTCTACACGCTGTTGATGGTCCTGTCGCTGGCCACTGTCTGGCTCTACAACCGCCGGCTGTCCTATCAGGACATGGACGAAATCCGCGAATCGCCGGTGACGCCTCCGGTGACCATCGTGATCCCGGCGTGGAATGAGGAGCATATCATTCTGGAGACGACGACCTCTACCCTGCAGACCGACTATCCGGAGTTTGAGGTTGTGGTGGTCGACGACGGCTCGACGGACGGCACGCTCACCCGCCTGATCGATCATTTTCATCTGGTGAAAATGGACCTCATTTACCGTCCGCATATTCCCACCCAGGGCGTGCGCGGCTTCTACATGAACCCCGATGTGCCCAATCTTCTGGTGGTCAGCAAGGAAAACGGTGGCAAGCCGGATGCCTTGAACGCTGGCATCAATGTTTGCCGAACCCCGTATTTCTGCACCCTGGATTCGGACTCGATCCTGGAGCGGGACGCGCTGCTGCGGCTGATGCGCCCGGTCATTCATTCACCGGTCAACACCGTGGCCAGCGGCGGGATCGTCCGCGTGATGAACGGCTGCCAGATTAGCGACGGGCAGGTTTCGCAGGTCGCTCTGCCCAGGTCGCTGCTGGAGCGCTTCCAGGTGGTGGAATACCTTCGCAGCTTCCTGTTTGGGAGGACGGGGTGGGACCTGCTGGGTGGAACCCTGATTGTTTCGGGTGCGTTTGCGGTCTTCCATCGCGAAACCGTGATGGAAGCAGGCGGGTTCGCCCATGACACGGTGACCGAGGATATGGACCTGATTGTCCAGCTTCACCACTGGGCCGCCAGGAACAAGCGTCGCATCCGAATGTCATTTACGTCCGACCCGGTGTGCTGGACGGAATGTCCCGCCTCGCTGAAAATGCTGAGCAGGCAGCGCCGGCGGTGGCAGCTCGGGTTGTGCCAGACGTTATGGAAACACTCCGAAATGCTCTTCAACCGGAAGTACGGAATGGTGGGGACCTTCAGCTTTCCTTTTCACCTCTATGTGGAAGCCCTGGGGGCGGTGGTGGAGTTTCTGGGCTACTTTATGGTTCCCCTGGCCATCATTTTCGGCATGGTTCCGGCCATGCTCTACCTGCTTTTTGTCCTTCTCAGCCTTGCCTACGGTGGAATGCTCTCCATCGGAGCCGTCCTGCTGGAAGAACTGACCTACCGCCGCTACCCGGCTTATCGGGACCTTTCCATACTGCTTTTGTTCGCCTTTATTGAAAACCTCGGATACCGCCAACTGGTGCTCTATTACCGGTTTGAAGGCGTGGTGCGGTTTCTGACCGGGTCGTGGCGCTGGGAAAAGGTTACCCACGTTGGAGTGACGCACTAGGTTCCGCGAATGGCCCTTCTTAAGAACCGTATTGGACTGTCTCTTCTGTTCATTCTTCTGGGGGTTTTTCTTTGGGAGTTTTATGCCAAGCCCGTGACCGGGCCGCTCTATACCGCCGCGGCCAACGAATACCGCAACGGCCACTACGAGAAATCTTTAGAGCTTCTCCACCGCGCCTACAAAATTGATCCCAACGATACGAGCGTGCTGACCCTGATGGGTTGGAACGACCTTAAAATGGGAAGGCCGCGACTGGCCCTGGATCGCTTCAGCCGTGCCCACCGGCTCTCCCCTGATTCACTGGACACGACCCTCGGATATGCAGACGCGGAAATCGCCCTTGGGCATTACCAGCGCGCCGATGAACTGCTGACTCTGCTGAAAAATCAGGGGTACGATTCCGCTGACGTTGCGATGGCATGGGGATCGCTTTACCGCCACCTGGGGCGTAACCGCGACGCGGCCCGGGAGTTTGAGCTGGTTCTGGCGCTTCGCCACAACGACGAGCTGGCTCTCAAGAACCTTCGACAGATTTACAACCTGAAGGGGGAGCTTGATCCTTCTGGCCTCGGGTTCCAGAAGGCGTTGTGGCCCGCGCGCCTGACCTACCCGTTCCGCGTGAAGGGCAATTTCTTCGAAGCGGCCGAAGGGAACATTGGGGACCTGGTTTACCTGACCGGAGTCGACCTCAATGCAGCGCTGCCCGGCAGTTTTCCGACCGAATCGGTGACGGACCCGGACACTTATCTGGAATGGCTCCGCATGATCGGAAACCTGGGAGTCAACACTGTTCACGCCGGGAACATTCTTCCACCGGCTTTCTACCACGCACTCGACCTTTATAACCACGAAGGCTCCCACTCGCCGCTGTGGCTGCTGCAGGGGGTTCCATTCCCGGCACCGCCCCCGAATGACGATTTGTTCGAGAAGGACTATGACCAGTCATGCCTTCAGGAGCTTCGCGGCGCCGTCGATGTGGTCCACGGGCAGGGCGACGTGGCGTCCAATCACCTGCATTCGGGGGGGCTTTATCCGAACAACGTGAGCCGCTGGGTAACGGGCTTTGTTGTGGGGAACACCTGGCTTTCGCACGTGGTTCTGGACAACAACGGGCTCCATCCCGGTCTGCAGTCATACCAGGGCGCGTACATCCGGGTTCCATCCGGCAACCCCACGGAGATATTCCTGGCCGGGATGATCGACCACCTTGCCGAGTACGAAGAAAGAAAATACAACTGGCAGCATCCCGCGGCGTTTCTCAACTGGCCCTCCCTTGATCCGATGCGGCATCCAACGGAAAGCACGATGTCCGAGGAGATGGACATCCGGCGGTCGCTGGGCGAGCGCTTCCGGACCCCGCCTGGCCCCTACGATGACGATGACAGCGTCACCGTTGACCCCAGCCATCTGAGGGCCACCCCTAAGTTTCCGGCCGGATACTTTGCCGATTACAACGTGTTTCCCTTCTATCCGGATTTCCTTGGCTTGGATCCTTCCTACCTCAAGGTGACCGACCGTGACGGGATGGACCCTTTCCTTGGTTACTTGCAGGACCTGAAGGCGCACACGCGCGGGCTGCCGCTCCTGATCAGCGGCTACGGGATTCCCACCAGCCTGGGGATCGGGCATTTCAATCCGGCGGGTTTCAACGAGGGCGGGCAGACCGAGACCCAGCAGGGAAACCTGCTGGCGCGGTTCACGCGCAACATCTACGATTCGGGATCTGCCGGGGGGATGGTGTTTGAGTGGCTGGACGAGTGGTTCCGACGCTCATGGCTGACACGGAATTATGAGGTTCCGGAGGAGAACAAGCCGCGCTGGAAGAATTTCATGGACCCGGCCGAGTATTACGGGCTGCTCGCCACTGACCCTTCGGGGCGACAGAAGCACCAGCTTATCGGAAACGCGCTGGAATGGAACAACCTGCCGGCATTCTATTCCAAAACAAACCCGGGGCCAGCCCATCCCGCTGGTGACAAATGGGACGAGGCGCGTGACCTGCGTGCCCTCTACGTTGACGCCGACGAGGGTTTTCTTTACCTGCGGCTGGTGGTGGGCGGTCTGGCCGCCGGCAAGACCGGTCGTCCAGACTGGAACGAGGTCAATTACCTGATCGGCATCGGTACCGATCCGGGCCAAGCCGGCCTCACTTATCTGCCTTTTATCACTCCGCTGCGGTTTCCGCGGGGAATGACTTTTGCCCTCCAGCTGGCAGGACCTGAGGCAAGCCACATCTGGATCGCGTCGTCCTATGACCCTTATAAAATTGTTCCGGTCGCCGGGATTCCATCAGAAACCTCGCTCGCGCAGAAGCTGGGCTGGACGCCGGGACTGACCGATTCGGGCACCTTCGAGAGCGAGATCATCGAGCCCAACCGGCGGCGCTTTGGGCGAAACGGGAAGTACTTTTCCCCGGAACGTTACGACCGGGGGATCCTTCGCTACGGAACGCTGGACCCGGCTTCGCCCGACTACGACTCCCTGGCGGAATGGCATGCCAACACTCAGTCCAACACGATTGACGTCAGGATTCCCTGGGCGTTGCTGTATGTGACCGATCCTTCCAGGCTTGAAATCCTGGCAGGCCTCGAAAAGGACGGAACGGTCAGGACGGCCCTGACCTCGGGCTTTGTTCTGGTGGCATTTTCCTACCGGCCGCAGCCGGCGCTCCGGATGCGTCCGATCATGGAGCAGGGCCATCCCATCGCTGATTCCCTGCCGCCGATTGCGGGCGCCCTGGTGATGTCTCCCAACGCCCTTCGAAAATACACCTGGGCTTCCTGGACCCGGCCACGATACGTTCTGAGGGAAAAGCGGTCATACGAGATTCTTCAAAAGGCGCTGCTGGCGCTGCCGAAAACACCTTTCAGGGAAATGCCCATGGCAGCGGGCGTGCGAGCGGCGCGGGCACGGGACCGCGAGCGTATACCTCAATTCTAAAGAGGGAGGATTCCACTGCCGATAAACGTCATGAACCATGAAGGTCCCCAAGTCCCGAAATTTACTCCTGATTGTCGCGTTGCTCCTGCTGGGGGGCGGGGTCGCAGCGTACTGGATTCTGCTGAGTCCGGGGAGCATCTGGGTGCGTTGGGCGCAGGCGGCTTTTCCCTCGCGCATTACGAGGATTACTTTCGGACCGTACCCCAGTGCGAAGGAGTTGCGGAGCTTCAGGGAGAAGGGAGGCCAGTATGTTGTCAGCCTTCTCGATCCCCGTTTGCCTTATGAAAAGGAACTGATTGAACGCGAAAAGGCGGAGGCCGCAAGGGACGGCTTGATCTTCAAGAATTTTCCCATGGCCAGTATTTTTGATCATCGCATCTTTTCCGATTACCGCGACGAGGAGCAGGAGGTGGTGGCTTATCTGAAGCAACTGGATGGCCCGGCGTACGTCCACTGCTACCTTGGCAAACACCGGGTGATTCACGTGCGGAACGCGCTCGTCAGGGCAGGGGTGCCGGCCAGCTACTGGACCCCGAAGGGGACCGGAAAGGAATACTGGGAGATGGTGAACCGGCTTGCGGATGGGCGAAAGGAGTTTGAGAAGAAAAACTACGCCCAGGTTATTGCGATTCTCGATCCCCTCTCCGCCAGGGACGTGGATGTCGCCGACTTGAGGGGATGGTCCCATTACCACCTGGGGTTGTATACCGAAGCGGCCGCTGACTTCAAGGCGGGGCTGGAGGTGGATTCCGGGAACCTTCGCGGTCTGGAGGGATTGGGATATTGCTACCTCCAGCAGGGCAATCCCGTGATGGCCCAGAGGGCCTTCAATCGTGTGCTGAGCCGTGAGCCACAGAACGAAGGCGCGTTGATGGGGCAGGGGCTGGCGTTTCTGGCTTTGCAGAACAGGCCCTCCGCCGCTGGGATTTTCCGCCAGGTTCTGGCCATGGATCCCGGCAACGACGAAGCAAAAATCTCGCTCAAAAGGGCCGAGGGCGAATAGCGCAGCATCACGCGTGGCTGCAATTATCAATTGAGGAATGGGTATGAAGGATTTCAATTTGAAGAGATCTCCGTATGTAATACCCGCCTTTACTGGGGGTCCCGGGCGACCGGGCTGCCGGAGGAAATGGCTGTGGACGGGTCTGCTTCTCGTGCTCGCGTCCTGCGGCGCTGGAGTGGCCATGGCAGGGCAAGCGCGGGGCGGTGCGGAATCCGGAAAACTCCCTGCTCTCGAAATCCTCGAGCGGGCGCACACCCATTTTGCCCAGGGAGATTATGAAACCGCCCGCCAGAACTACCTGAAGGTTCTTCCCTCGTTTCCTAAGAATTTCGACATCCTCCGGGACCTTGGATACTGCTATTTCGTGGCCGGTCCGAGGGGCTATGCAGAAGCGGCAAAGTACTATGTGCGGGCGTATGAAATCAATCCACGGTCAACCGAAGTTGCCGACAAGCTGTCCCAGTGCTACATGGGACTCAAGAAATACCGGGAAGCGGCGGCCGTGGAGATGAAGCTGGCCGGGCTGCCGGGCGCTCCCGCAGACGTCTGGAAAAGGGCGGCGGAGGCTTATGATGCGGCCGGCGATCGGGCGAACGCCCGCGAGGCGTATCTTGCCTACCTCCAACGGAAACCCGGCGACCTGCTTGCACGATGTCAGCTGGCGCGGCTGGAGGGGCTGGACAAGAATTACAGTGATGCCGCCCGCCAGTATCGAATGGCCCTTTCATCGAATCCGAACTTTATTCCAGCGCTGGTGGGAATGGCCCGGGTCGACTCCTGGCAGGGCCAGCTTGACACGAGCCTTGAACTCTACAACCGGGTGCTAAGGTTTGAACCCGATAACAGCGAGGCCCTGTCCGGCAAGGCCTTCGTGCTGCTTTGGCAGAAGCGCTACCGTCAGGCGCACGAACTTTTTGAGCGCCTTCACCGCCGTTTTCCAAAGGACGAAGACGTCACCCGCGGTCTCAATGAAGCACAGCGCGGGATCGAGTCACAGGCATTTGCGGCCGCCGAGAAAAACGGCAGCGTATCAGAGCTGATGGACTACTATCGGCAACAGGCGGAAAAGGATCCGAAGGACGTTGAGACCTTGAAGGCTCTGACCTCCTTCAGTGCAGACGCCCGGAATTGCAGCCAGAGCGCCGATTTTGGCAGTAAGGCAATGGAGGCTTCAAACGGAGCCCCTGCTGTTCAGCTCGCCCTGGCCCGGTCGCTGCGGCTCTGCGGGAAGTATCCGCAAGCGGTTTCCTATTACCGGCAGTATCTCGAGTCGCATCCGGGCTCGAAAGGTGTCCTGTATGAACTGGGCGACACGCTGCGCCTCGCCGGCCGCTTCCCGGAATCTCTTCAGGTTTTTAGAAGGCTGGTTCGATCAGACCCCGCGAACGCCGGCGCGCAGGTTGGGCTGGGCCAGTCGCTGGCGGCCACCGGCAAGTATGATGAGGCGCTCGCCTGCTTCAACCAGGCGCTTGAAAAGGACCCCGGCAATTACGACGCGCTGCAGGGCAAGGCATACGTTTTGTTCTGGAAGGGTAGCAACGCCGGGGCGCAGACTATCTTTGAGGCGCTGGAGAAAACGAACCCCGGCGATCAGCAAAATCCCAGTGCCCTCAAAGACATTGCCCGGGCGGAAGAGACTACTCACTGGAATGCCTTGCGGCCTGCGGCCGACGCCTCGCCTCAGTTGTGGATTGATTTCTACAGGAAGCGGCTCGAAACTGACCCGAAGGATCTCCAGGCCCTGAAGGGGCTCGCCTACCAGGAGTCGCAGTTGAACAATGAGCAAGCCGCTATTCGGGATTACCGGCACGTTCTTCAAGTTTATCCGGACGACAGGGACTCGAAGCTCGAACTGGCCCGCCTGCTCAGCCTTGACCATCAGTACGCCGCGGCTATCGACCTTTATCGCCAGACGCTTCAGCAGGATCCTGAAAATACCAGCGTCCAGAGCAGCCTGGCCCGTGTTTATGTCTGGTCCAGCCAGCCCCGGGAAGCATTGAACCTTTACGCCCATTTACTGGACAAGGACCCCTCCAACACCAGTTACCTGCTTGCAGCCGCGCTGATGGACACGAAGTTGAATGACTACGACGCGGCCCGGAAGAAGCTGGGCGTGTTGCTGGCCCTGGACCCTGCGAACCGCGACGCCCGACTGGAACTGGCGCGCCTGAACACCCACCAGGGGAAATATGACGCGGCGCTGAAGGATTATCACCTTCTGCTGAAGCGCAACCCGCAGGATCCTGAGGCATTGCTGGGCAAGGCTCGCATCTCTTTTTACCAGGGAAACCTATCGGAGGCCAGGACAGCGGCAACAGAGGTGGTTGAGAAGCAGCCGAACAACTTCTCCGCGGTCTTCCTGCTGGCCAGCATCGAACACGCACAGCACCACCGCCGCGAGACGCTGAACCTTTTGAAGCAGGCGGAAAAGCTGAGTCCGGGCGATGCCCAGGTGGCTTCTCTGCGCAACCGGACGCTCTCTGAAACGCGGGTGACACTGACCACGACGGTGGCGTATGCGCGCGAAATCGGACCGCCCAGCCAGGCGAACGGCCGCACCGGACTGCCCAATGAAGACCTTCGGATGTACACTTACGGGACTACGGTTGGAATAAACCTGTTCCCTGCGACGAACTCCTACATCTCCTTAAACTCCACCCCCACCGACAGTCCCCTCGGTCCGTTACGTGACAGTTTTGGCAATCAGGTTCCGACTGGGATCACCGGGGCCACGGCCCCTTATGATTTTCTTTACCGTCAGTCGACGCGTTTTGGCCGCTGGCTCACCATCCGTGGGGGCGCGGGGTTTACCCGTTTTGGACCCGGCGAGATGGTCCCCATCCCCGGCCAGACCAGTCTTATCCAGGGAGCGGCACAACGTCCTGTGGGGCTTGCCGGAGTGAGCTTCGGCCTTACCCACGGACTTAGCCTCGACCTGGACGCGACGAAATCGGCGATTACCTATACGCCGGTTTCCACGCGGCTGGGGGTGATTCAGGACCGCCTGCAGGGCCGTCTCAACTTCTTCTTCAATCCGCAGACGAGCCTGCACGTGGCGTACTGGTACGGCCGATATACATCCGAGGAATACTCCCACACGGTGGTGGTGAACGGAGTTTCACAGAGCGTCGTTATGGCCGATCATGACCATGGGACCGGGGGGACGGTTGTCTTCAACAGGCAGGTGCTGCACTCCTACAGATTTTCGATGGACTTGGGTTACGAGGGCTTGATCTATGGTTTTGCAGGCCCGGGCCAGAATGTTTTTATGGGATTCTTTAATCCCAGCTTTTACCAGCGTCACGAATTTGTTCCGCGCATCTATGGATCGCTATGGGGGCCCCTGGGTTACGACCTGAGCGGGGGGATCGGCGTCCAGCAAACAGGTCGCGGGGCCGCCTTGACAAATGCCTGGATGGTCAGCCCTAACATTTCGGTCCGGGTCAGCAGACACTTGAGCCTGATCTTTGGATACACGCATTACAACACAGCGCAGATTCTGGGCCCGCTTCGGGGGAATGAAGTGAGGTTTGGAACCCAGTGGCAGTATTGATCTGGACCGTAGCCCCCCCGGCGGGTCGCAGGACTTATTCTCCGATGCCCTGGGCCAGAAATCCTCCATCAACAGGGATGGTTGCACCGGTAACGAAGCTTGCGCTTTCTGAGGCCAGAAAGATGGCCGCACCTTTGATTTCCTCCACATGGCCAAAGCGCTTCATCGGCGTATGGGCAAAGATGGACACCTTCCGTTCAGGCCGGTTGATGATGTCGCGGTTGAGATCGGTTTCAAAGACTCCCGGTGCGATGGCGTTGACAGTGATGTTGTACTTGGCCCACTCCGCCGCCAGGCAGCGCGTGATTTGCAGCACTCCGCCCTTGCTGGCCGCATAAGGCGTGACTTCATGCGCGCTGACGAAAGAGGCGATCGAGGCGATGTTGATGATGCGCCCGTATTGCTGTTCTTTCATCACCCGGCCGACCATCTGGCAGGTGTTCCAGACGCCTTTCAGGTTGGTCTCCATGATCTGATTCCACAAGCTGTCTTCGACTTCAAATGACGGAACCCGTTTCGTCATTCCAGCGGAATTCACCAGGATGTCGATGCGGTCCAATTCATCCAGCATCCTGTCGATCACCGCCTGGATCTGCGCCCGGTCCGTCACATCCCCAGTTATCTCAAAAGTTTTTCTTCCGGTGGTCTTGATTTCCCATGCGGCTCTCCGGGTTTTCTCAGCCCCGCGGCCCACCGCTACCACGTCGGCGCCGGCTTCCGCGAATCCGACAGCGATAGCCTTGCCCAGCCCGCTGGTTCCCCCGAAAACCAGAGCGCGTTTTCCCTCCAGACTCAGTCCTTTGTAAGAAGACAAGCGATTTCCTTTCCAAAGCTGGTGGTAAAAGTGCCATCCTACCATTCGGGCAAAAAGCCGGGCAACAAATAGGGGCGCCTGGTAGTGTCTCAAATTGGTACACTCCCGTGCGCCTCGCTTGCGCTATTACTTGGGGGAATGTTAGGCTTCCTTTCTACTGAAACCCCAGTATGGGTGGGTGGGCGCTGAAATCGGGCGCGAAGGAGGTCTGCGCAAGAATGGGATCATTCACATTTCAAAGGCTTAAAAGCTGATGGGAGGTTATAACTGAATGGAATTGAAACAATTGACTCAAATGTATGATTTTACAGGGCGAACGGTTGCCATCACCGGAGGAGCGGGGGTCCTGGGAGGCGAGATCGCACAAGCGCTGGCGGGATGCGGAGCCAACGTGGCGATACTGGACCTGAACCTTGATCCCGCCAAAGGCATCCTGGAAAAGCTGGGCCCGCGCGCAAGCCAGGTGATCACGGTAAAAACCAACGTCCTTGACATGGAAAGCCTGCGTCAGGCCTCGGAGACTGTCCTGGAGAAATTCGGCGCGATTGATTGCCTGGTGAATGCTGCCGGAGGGAACAAGCCCCAGGCAACCACCAGCGCCGACCTTACTTTTTTCAACCTGCCGGCTGACGCCCTGCGATGGGTCTTCGATCTCAACATCATCGGGACGGTGCTGCCCTCGCAGGTGTTCGGCAAGATCATGGCGGAGAAAGGTGAGGGAACCATCCTCAACATTTCATCCATGAACGCTTTTCGGCCTCTCACGCGCATCCCGGCCTATTCGGCGGCGAAAGCCGGGGTCAGCAACTTTACTCAGTGGCTGGCGGTACACCTGGCGCAGCTGTATTCCACGAAGATTCGCGTCAACGCCATCGCGCCGGGTTTCTTTATGACCCAGCAGAACAAGTTCCTGCTGACCGATGAGAAATCGGGCGAATTGACCGCGCGCGGCAAATCGATCATCGACCACACACCGATGGCCCGTTTCGGGAATCCGGAAGACCTGTTTGGAGCTGTCTTGTGGCTGCTTTCGCCGGCGTCGGCTTTTGTGACCGGGGTCATTGTGCCGATCGACGGTGGTTTTTCGGCGTATAGTGGAGTTTAGGGGTCATGGGGCTCGAAATCAGAGGCGCAGCCAGGCGATAAAGGACGTTTGTAAGGAGGCAACGAATGGCCATTGGACTAGGATTTGCGGACCGCCACCTGACCAGCAAAGAAATCAGCCAGACTGTTCACGAGGGGTTTAGCACGCTGGCCGTTGACGGCAAGCGGGTGCTGATTATCATCCCGGACGGGACCCGCACCATGCCCATGCCGCTGATGTTTGATTTGTTCGAGCGGGAGCTTTCGCCGCGCGTGGCGGCGCTCGATTACCTGGTGGCGCTTGGCACGCATCCCATGATGGACGGCGAGCACCTCGGCAAGCTGGTGGGGCGGAAGGTGGTGGACGGGAAGGCCGGCAAGAGCAACATCTTTAATCACCATTGGGAAAAGCCGGAAACCTTTGCGACGCTGGGCGTGATTCCAGCAAAGGAAATAGGCGAGATCACGGGCGGGGTGCTGGAAAAGGAAATTCCTGTCCGCCTGAACAAGCTGATTCTGGACTATGAGCAGATCATCATCTGCGGGCCGGTTTTCCCGCACGAGGTTGTGGGCTTTTCCGGCGGCAACAAGTATTTCTTCCCGGGTATCGGCGGGTCGGAAATCATCAACCAGACCCACTGGACCGGGGCGCTGATGACCAATTACAAGATCATCGGGGCCGGCTATACACCGGTGCGTGCCATCATTGACCGGGCTGCCGGTATGATTGACCGGCCCGTGGCGTGCTTCGCACTGGTGGTGACGCACGGTGGCGTTGAGGGGTTGTACTTTGGTTCGGCGCAGGAGGCGTGGAAGGCTGCATCAGAACTCTCGGCCCGCAAGCACATCATCTATGTGAAGAAGCCCTTCCGGCGCGTCCTGTCCGTGATGCCGACGCTCTACGACGACCTGTGGACCGGCGCGAAAGGGATGTACAAGATGGAACCGGCCGTGGCGGACGGCGGGGAAGTGGTGATCTACGCGCCGCACATCACCGAGGTCAGCTACACGCACGGCAGCATCATCGAAGAGATCGGCTACCACTGCCGCGATTATTTCCTGGCGCAATGGGACAAGTTCAAGGACTATCCCGGCGGGGTGCTGGCGCACTCGACCCACGTCAAAGGACTGGGCGCGTATGACGCGGCCACCGGAAAGGAAACTCCGCGCATCCAAGTGACGCTGGCGACGGGAATTTCCAAAGAGCGCTGCGAGCGCATCAACCTCGGTTACCTTGATCCTGCAAGCGTCAACATGGAAGAATGGAAAGACCGTGAGGGCGAGGGCATCCTGCTGGTACCGCGCGCCGGCGAGATGCTCTATCGCGTCCAGGAAAGCGCCTCAAAAGCCGCCCAGGGCTGAAGGCGACAGCCTCTTAGCCCTGCAGGTGCTCAGCCAGCCACACGACGTATTGGCTGTTGCGCTGCTGCACCTCTGCCAGAAGGTCCTCCGGCAGTTCGTCGATTTTCTCTTTGAAAAAGCGGTGGTCGCCATCGGGTGAATCCACGTCCCGGCTGCCGACCAGGTTCCCCAGCCAGAACACCAGGAAAAGATTGCCGTCCACGCGGCCGCGAGACGCATCACCAAGGCTGTATTCAAGGCCCATGGAGACGTATTTCGCGGCCAGCTCGCTTTCATAGCCAAAGGCCCCGGTGGCGGCAAAATCATTGGCTCGCTTCACCATCCGCTCGTAAAGCTTGCGCCATTGGGACCCCGCCGGCTGGCTTCGCAGCACGTCGAAGAGTTGCAGTTGGAGTTCACCGGAAATCTTGTAATTCACGCGGCCCGCTGTTGATTCCCCGATTCGCTCCAAAACCTCCGGCTGTTTGCCGCTGCCGGAGTGGATGCTCAGCGTGGTGTCAAAACTCCTGGCCACGTCGGCCAGTTCGGCAACGCGCGCCGCAAGCTCTTCCAGAGGTTTTCCTCCGAACTCTTTCTCCACCCGGCCCGGGAGTTCCGGCCACATCTTGTGATGGCAGTAGTCCACCAGTCCGACCCCATCCGCCGGCGAGGTGGCCATGGCCACCGGGTAGGCCTGCCGCTTCTTGAAACCCAGGTTGGGCGGGCAAAGCTGCGCAGCCCTGCCACGCGCTTTGAGCCAGTGCATATAAAAGAGAAGCTCTTTGGCGGTAGTCAGCGTTTCGGCTTCATCGATGGAAGGCTCAAAATCAAACGCGGTGTCCATGCCGGCTTCTGCCTTGGCCTTGACGATATAGTCGAAGAGTTCTTCATTGAGCTTCAGACTCCGGCCGAACTTGACGCCCAGCCGAAGGATTTCCTGCTCACTGTAAGTGTATTTTCTCCCACCGAGTTCGAAAGGCTTTGAAAACTCCTTACGAACCCATTTCTGTTCCTCGCCGGAAAAAATCTGCTGGAACTTCTCGTTGACCGCAGAGTCTCCCCAGGGGGTCGGATGCCGGGGGTCGGCTTCGAGATCGAACAGCCGGGAAGTATCCGTTGTGAATTTGGTGTAGCCGGCTGCGTGGCGAATGGCCGTCCTCACCATTTCAACCGACCGGGCGATTTCTTCCGCAGTGTTGCCGGAAACGATGAAGTGGTCGGCCTCGGCGTTATAACCCTCGCGCCATCCGGAGCGAATGGCGGCCCACAGGCCGGTATGGTAGAGATGCCGGATGGATACCCGGGTGTGCCCGGTCGCCACAGGGTTCTCGCCGTCCCGCTGCGCCAGAGCATCCTCAGTGGTCATCTCACGGGTTGCAGAGAGCTGGACCGTAGAAGCCATGTTCACGTGCAGCTTGTCCAGGATGGTCCGATAGGCGCTGAAGACAGCGGGCAGACTGATTTCCGGATGGCGATTGCCGGCCGCTACAGCGGGCTCCGAACGTTGGGGCCGGGGAAGAAAGGCTCTGTCAATCTGTTCGGCGAACCTCCGGATGGATTCATGATCCTGGCTGCTGAACGGGATGAAGCTGAGGAGGACTTCTTTCCCGTCAATCTGGACGCGCTCTGTCCGGACGGGTTCAGCAAGAAGTTTGCCGGCCGTCGATGGATCCGTGGCGACGTGCATCAACAGGGGCGTGGCTTTCCCTCCCGCCACGGCGTCGACCGCCAGGTAGAAGTTCGATGCCTGGGCGGGATCTTTTGCGAGCGATCCAGCATGAGGTCTGAGCGAGGTCAGGCCGAGGTCTGAAAGTTTGTTCCCAAGACGCTCACGGAGCTTTGCGTCGACGGGCTTGTCCTTGGAGTGCTGGCAAATTCCGGCTGCAATCTGGGCGGCTTCGCTGGTATTGAACTGAGGTTCCATAGCTCTCCTGATCTAAACTTGATTTCACAATTTTACACCCTGAGTTTGCGCGGGCGGTAGGTTCGTTATCTGGCAGGTTCCATTTTGCTACTCGGAATGTTCTGTGCGTCCCTGGATCTGGTCGATGGCGTGGGGAAGAACCTCCATGATGCTTTCGAGCGACTCCCGTGCCCCGCGCGGGCTCCCGGGAAGGTTCACTATCAGTTTGCCCTTCCGCACTCCGGCGATGGCGCGGGACAGGGCTGCCATAGGAGTGCTCTTCGTTCCTTCGGAGCGCATCAACTCTGCAAGGCCGGGGACTTCGGTTTCGATAACGGAGCGGGTGGCTTCCGGGGTGACGTCACGCGGTCCGATTCCGGTTCCACCGGAAGTAAAAATCGCGTCGCAGTCTTCGGAATCTGTCCAGGCAATCAGACGGTCGCGGATCTGGTCGAGATCGTCGGGAAGCAGTTCGAGCGACGGTGCCTGCCAGCCATGGGCCTCGAGAATATCACGGATGGCAGGGCCCGACCGGTCTTCCCGCTCACCCTTTGTGGCCAGATCGCTCAAAACCAGAATTTTCGCGCGCAAATTGTGTTTCATTCAGAGCATCCAATCCACCACAGCCTGTTCCTGACGGCCGCGAGAGGATCCCTTAGCTCGCATCCCGGTTGGCTTCGTCCAGCAGCCGGAGGCCCTCCATCATCAGGCCCTGGGTTGACATGGTTGTCGTGTGTTTGCTGGAGGTCTTCGTGAAGTCCACTTCCCATTCGCCGTCGGACCATCTCAGAACCTTATAAACAGCTTCATTTCCTTTGACGGGGCCGCATTGGGCGTGGGTCACCTGGCCCTGATTAAAATAGAGGCTGCAGGTTTCCTGCCCGGAGCGCAGCAGGAGCGTGCAGGTTTTTCGTCCCTGGTCGAGTGACTGCATCCAGTCGATCAGGCTCATTTCGCTCAGCAGGCCGGCGGTGGTTCCTCCGCGCTTCTGTAGATTCTCCATTTTCCTCCCGTACACCCGGGAGGTAATGTGCCGGACCTGGCGGGAGAGTTCCTGCACGAAGAAGGGCTTGACGAGGTAGTCTTCAACGCCTTCCGCCACGCCACGAAGGATCTCGTCGATATCCCTTTGCGAGGCCAGGAAGACAAAGGGGATTTGCGAGGTCTCGTCCCTCTTTCGCAGGTTTTCGAATAACTCCAGCCCGTTCATTCGGGGCATGGAGTAATCGGAGATGATCAGGTCCGGCTGAATCTCTGCGGCCTTTTGCAGCGCATCGGCCCCGTCGGCAGCCGTGATCACTTCGCCGCATTTTTCCAGACTCTGGCAGAGGAGCTTCAGGATGGTCGGGTTGTCATCCACCACCAGAATCTTGAATGCCGCCGGCATCGGGCCAGTCCTTTCCTTTGGGTCTTAACCAGTGCAGAAGCAGTTGCGCCTATTTTGAAGCACGAAATTCGCCGGACTTCCCGCCGCTCTTGTATAGAAGCTTCAATCCCGTAATTTCAATTTCATGATCGACGGCTTTGCACATGTCGTAGACCGTCAACGCCGCAACGGCGGCACCCATCAAAGCTTCCATTTCGACGCCCGTCGAACCCGTCGACCGCACCGTCGCGGTAATCGATATGCCATTCTTGCAGAACTCGGCGCGAACATCAATGTGGCTCAACAGTAGCGGATGGCAAAGCGGGATCAGGTCTGCAGTGCGCTTGGCCGCGGCAATTCCCGCCACCCGTGAAATTTCAAGCGGGTCGCCCTTGGGATTGCTTCCAACCTTCTTCAGGGTGCCCGGTTTCATCTTGACCAGAACGCCGGCGACGGCTTGCCGGTGTGTTTCCGGCTTCGCGGACACGTCAACCATGCGCACCCGCCCCTCGCGGTCATAGTGGCTCAAGGCCTTCGTTACTTTGCTGGATTTTTTCTTCAATTCCTTTTTCACTGTGCGCGCAAGCTTCGCTATTTTAACTTGCCATTGGCATCACATCCACCCAGTCTCCTGCAGCGGGTGATGGTTGTTCGGCATGGACGACGAGAAAACCGTTGGCTTCCGCAACTCCTACAAGGTCTCCGGACCCCTGCCAGCCGACAAGGCTGACAACCGGTTCGGCATTCCGCGTGTCAATCCTCGCCGGCATAAAGGTGGTCAATCCTGTTTTATGGTGTACTGATTTTGCCAGCCGCGCCCGGAGGAAGCGCGGGCCCTCAAATCCGCCTCCCATCATCATGCTGATGGCGGGTCGGGCGAACAGGCTGCAGGTCACAAAGCTGGACACGGGATTTCCCGGCAGCCCGAAAAAGAACTTGCTCTGCACCCTCCCGAAGACCAGGGGTTTGCCGGGCCGGATGGCGACACTTCGAAAATAGAACTCCGCGCCCAGTTCTTCGAGGACTTCTTCGACAAAATCGTACTTCCCCACAGATACTCCACCGCTCAGCAGGAGGATATCGGCTTCCAGGGCCTTTACGATGAGGTTCCGCAAAGCTTCTTTCCGGTCGGGACCAATGCCGATTTCCCATGGAGTTCCGCCCGCCGAAGCCACCACGGCCGCCAGCATTGCGGAATTGCTGTTTCGGACCTGGTACCATTCGGGCATTTGGCCAATCGGGACCACTTCATCTCCCGTTGGAAGGATAGCGACTCGCGGCCGGACATACACGGCTACTTTTTCCTTGCCTACGGAAGCGAGAAGGCCGATCTCGCCGGCCTGGAGCCGCCTGCCCCTCGGCAAAATCGGCTGTCCGGCCCGGGCCTCGCTTCCCTTGCGAACGACATTCTCGAAAGACGTGATCGGCTTTTCAACCTGGACTTTGTCGCCCTGGGTCCGGGTGTACTCAACCATCACCACAGCATCAGTGCCGGTGGGCAGCGGGGCTCCGGTCATGATGGCGGCGCAATGGCCGGGCCCGATTTCTGCTTTGAAATATTCACCGGCGCGCACCTCTCCATCCATTGTGAGCACAGTGTCCGCGTGTGCCACGTCCTGGGACTGCACGGCGAAGCCATCGCGTGTGGAGCGGTTAAAGGGAGGATAATCGCGGTCGGCATTAACGTTTTCCGCGAGGACGCGCCCCCATGCCTGGCCAAGAGGCACATGCTCGGCAGCAGGGGTTATGCCAGCGGCGGTGAGTTGGGTTCCGACTTCCGAAAGCGCCTGTTCAAAGCTCAGCATCTTTAATTACCCGACGTGCGCCAGGCTTCATCGGAACGGGCTCGCCGGCGGGAATTCTTTACCAGGAGCTGGATTATTTTGAAGTGATGAGGCTGGCGAACCGGCTTTCGGTGCACCAGATGGCCTGTTCGCGCTCGGGCCCCGTTGAAACCATGGCAATTTCCACTCCCACCTGATCAGAAAGGAATTGCAGGTAGTCCTTCGCTTTTTGAGGAAGCTTTGAGAAATCCCGCAGGCCGAACGTCGCTTGTTTCCAGCCGGGGAGAACGTGATAGTGAACCTTGACCTGATCGAGAATGTCGACGTCCGCCGGAAAACTTGTGAACCGTTTCCCTTCGTACTCGTACTCCATGCCCACCGGGATTTCGTCAAGGGTGTCGAGAATGTCGAGCTTGGTGATGATCATGGCACCCAGCCCGTTCACCCTGGCTGCATAGCGTGCTGCCGGCACATCAAACCAGCCGCAGCGGCGCGGGCGGCCCGTCACGGCCCCGTACTCGCTTCCCCTTGCCCTCAAGGCCTCGCCGCCCTCGCCCAGGATTTCCGTTGGAAATGGGCCGCTGCCCACACGTGTTGTATAAGCTTTGGAGATTCCAATGACCGTGCCGATCCGGGTCGGTCCCACACCTGTGCCGGTCGATGCTCCTCCTGCCGAGGCGTTTGACGATGTGACGAACGGATAGGTCCCGTGATCAATATCCAGCAAGGTGCCCTGGGCTCCTTCAAACAGGACGCGTTTGCCGCGGTCGATTTCCTCATTGAGATATTCCGTGGTGTCAACCAGCATCGGAAGCAGATCCCGGCCCATCTCGATATATTCGCTGATCCACTCGTCGCTGCCAAAAGGAGCGCCGTCAAACAACGCCGAGGCGATCCGGTCCTTTTCCGAAAGCACGGCCTTGCATTTGCGGAGGAAGGCTTCGGGATTGCGCAGATCGCCGGTGCGGAGTCCGCGCCGGCCGGATTTGTCTTCGTAGGTGGGGCCAATTCCCTTGGCCGTCGTGCCGATTTTCCCCACTCCGCGTGCCTGTTCTGCCGCCACCTCGTGGCTGCGGTGGTAGGGCATGATCAGGTGGGCACGATCGCTGATTTTCAGCCTTTCGCGGGCATTGATTCCGTTGCTTTCGAGCCCCTCGATCTCCTGGAGCAAAGCCTCCGGGTTAATCACCACTCCCTGGCCGATAACAGCGATTTTGCCCGGCCGCAGGATTCCCGTCGGAACCAGTTGAAGAATGAACTTCTTGCCGCCGGCAACCACCGTGTGGCCGGCATTGGCGCCGCCCTGGTACCGGGCGACAATGTCGAAATGTTCTGAAAGAACATCGACAATCTTGCCCTTGCCTTCGTCGCCCCATTGGAGGCCGACAATGGCAATGTTGGTATTTCCCTCGCTAGTTTTCATACTCTTCGATATCTGCCTTCTTTGTCACATTCTACTCTGATTAAGAGAACAGCCGGGCCGGATGACATGAAAATCCCTCACCTGTTGGGGAGCAGGGGGGAAGACTTCCAGGTCCTGCCTGTTGTTCCGGGTGCAGCCAGACTAGAGATTTTTGTCCAGCAGCTTGGCGAGATTGTCTTTGGAGGTTGTTCCGACAATCTGCTCCTTGATTTCTCCGTTCTTGAATACCAGTAACGTCGGAATGCTTCGGATATTGTAGCGGCTTGTCACCGACTGGTTCTCGTCCACATTCACCTTCCCGACTTTTGCCCGGCCGGCATATTCGCCGGCGACCGCTTCAACCGCAGGCGCAATCATGCGGCACGGTGCGCACCACTCGGCCCAGAAATCCACAAGCACCGGCTTGTCAGACCCTAGCACTTCCTGCTCAAAATTCTGATCGCTAAACTCCAGGATGTTACCTCCAGCCATCTGTTCAATCCTCCAGGTGAAAACGAATTTTAAGATGATGAAATAACTTTGGACTCTGTTCCTTGGATCCTGCCTGCATAAAGGCTTTCGTAGAGACTTGCATACTTCCTGGCCGATTGCGTCCACGAAAAGTCTTCCTGCATGCAGTTTTGCTGTAGTTTGAACCAGGCATCCCGGTCGCGGAAGGTGGCAATCGCCCGCTGGAGACAGGCAAGTAAGGCTACCGGCGAATACTGCCGGAATCTGAAGCCCGTTCCCCTTTCGCCATCGAACGGCCGAACGGTATCATCGAGTCCGCCCGTTGCCCTGACCACCGGCACTGTACCGTACTTCATGCTGTAGATCTGGTTCAGCCCGCAGGGCTCATAGCGCGAAGGCATCAGGAACATATCCGCGCCCGCCTCGATCTGATGGGCCAGGGTGTTGTCATAGGCCACCTTGACCAGAAACTTCTCCGGATATTTCTCCGCCAGCGAACGGAAAAGTTCCTCGTATTCCGGCTCTCCCGTCCCCAGCGCCGTGATGTAGAGGTCTTCCCGCATCAACTCATCGGCGACTTGCGCGATCAGGTCAAATCCCTTTTGCCGGACAAACCTTGACACGATGCCGATGACCGGGCGGTCCAGGTCGGGATTCTGCGCGCCCAGCTTTTGAAGCAGCAACTTTTTGCAGATTTCCTTCCCTTTCATCTCTTCCGGGTGGTAATTCGCCGGAATCAATTTGTCCGTGGCGGGATTCCAGTCTTCGTAGTCCACGCCGTTCAGAATACCCACCAGACGGCCGGCCCGGCTTCGAAGGACGCCTTCAAGTCCGTGCCCGAATTCGTCGGTCTGAATTTCCTCGGCATATTTCTGGCTCACGGTGGAAACAAAATCTGAAAAGACGATTCCGCCTTTCAGCAGGTTGACTTTCCCGTAATATTCCAGGCCCTCGATCCTGAACAGGCTCTTATCAATCGATATCCCGGCCATAATTTCGGGAGGGAAAAGTCCCTGATACCCGATGTTATGAATGGTAAACAGCACCGACGTATTTTCATAAAACGGGTCTTTCGCGTAAAGACTCCGCAGATAGACAGGGACGAGGGCAGATTGCCAGTCATGGCAGTGAATCACTGCCGGCGGTGTGGACGAGCGCTTCATGAATTCCAGCGCCGCCATTGAAAACGCCGCAAAACGCTCGGCGTTGTCGGGATAATCCTTGCCGTTCGCCATGTAGAGCTGATCTCGGTCAAAAAAATCCGGGCACTCCATCAGATAGGTCCGGACGCCGCCGGTTTCGCCGGCAATCTGGATGGACGCAAACTTGTAGCCGCCGGAGAGAGGAACCGTGACGCTTCCTGCCCCCGGGACCACGGCTCCGGGCTTTGTGATTTTGTAGCGGGGAAGAAAGACTTCAACTTCGTAGCCCAGGGCTGCCAGCTCTTTGGGCAACGCACCCACCACGTCGGCCAGACCCCCGGTTTTCGAGTAGGGCACACTCTCAGATGCTACAAAAACTATTTTCATGGGGATCATCCACTGAATTTGCTACATACACTTAATAGGCTAAATTAGAGGATGGAGGCAGCAAAGTCAAGGTTCTGGCTTCAGACCCCACAGGAAGGAATAAGCAGAATCTAAACCTGGTCGAACCTCTGCGCTGCTAACTTTCTTTTTATGGTTAAACGCCGACGGCCAAAGCTGGGACAGCACTTTCTGTCTGACCCCCGTTATTGTTCGCGTGTGGCAGATGCCCTTGATCTGCGTCCCGAAGACCTTGTCATCGAAATTGGCCCGGGGCACGGCGCGGTGACGGGATTGCTGGCCGCGCGCGCTCGTAGCGTGGTGGCCGTCGAGCTCGATTCTGAACTGGTGGACGAACTTCGGCAGAACTTCCGGCAATCGCCCAATGTGGAAATTATTCACGGCGACGTGCTCCTGACGAACCTTGGAGAGATTTGCCGCCGTCACCACGTGGAACGGTGCCACATTTTCGGCAATCTTCCCTACTACATTACTTCGCCGATTATTCATCATGTGCTGGGATTTGCCGGGCAGGTTCGCGCCATGGGGCTGCTGGTTCAGCGCGAGGTCGCCGACCGGCTGGTTGCAGAACCCGGTTCGCGCGATTACGGCTACCTCACGGTTCTCGCCCGCCTCTTTTGTTCCACTCGCGTAGTTCTTCAGATTCCGCCCGGGGCTTTCTCCCCGCCGCCCCAGGTCCACTCAGCCTTTGTCAGGTTTGAGATGCAAGCAGACGGGCGGGACGGGGGCCTGAAGGAGAAACAAGAGTTCCTGCGGTTCCTGAAGCAGTCCTTTTCCCACAAGCGCAAGAAGCTTCTGAACTGCCTTGCCCCGATGTATTCGCGGCAGAGAACGGAGGCGGAACTTGAGAGGCTCGGGTTGCCCTTGCAGGTACGCGCCGAAGAGCTTCCGCTGGAGCAGTTCGTTGCGCTATTTTCGAACCTTCGCGCAGGCGCGGATTAGTGATGGGAGGGCGTGGTCCCGGCGGGCAGATGTCGACACTCCTTGTTTCCCGGAGCTATGATAAGATTTCGACGTATGTGAGGAGGTATTAACATCTCAAATTCTGATAACAAGTTACGAGCAATTCCCCTCGGAGGCCTGGGGGAGTTCGGCATGAACATGATGGTCTTCGAGTATGGCGACCATGCCATTGTGGTTGATTGCGGAGTGACGTTTCCGGACGCAGAACTGCCCGGCGTGGACATCATTATCCCCGACATCACTTACCTCCGGCAGATTCAGCACCGGATCAGGGCCATTCTTCTCACCCATGGCCACGAAGATCATATTGGAGCGCTGCCTTACGTGCTGGATGAGATCGACGCTCCTGTTTACGGAACTTCGTTCACTCTGGCGCTGGCAAAGGCAAAGCTGGTTGAGCACGAACTGGAAGACAGCGCTGACATGCGCGAAATCAAGCCCGCTACGCCATTTGATATCGGGCCGTTCCATGTGGAGTTCATCCATCTCACCCACAGCATTATTGAGGCGGGTGCGCTGGCCATCACCACGCCTGCGGGAACCATTATTCACACGGGTGACTTCAAGTTTGACCCCACGCCGATGGACGGGCGCCAGAGTGACCTGCACACCCTGGCGGATTACGGGCGAAAAGGGGTCCTGGCGCTGTTTTCAGACTCCACCAACGTCGAGCGGCCCGGCATCACACCTTCTGAACGCGCCGTTCGTGAGCGGCTTTCTGAAATTATGACAGGCGCCCAGGGGCGTGTTCTTATCACATGTTTTTCCACTTCCGTCCATCGCCTGCAAATTGTGGCAGACCTTGCCCATGAGCGCGGACGCCGGCTCTGTTTTCTGGGGCGCAGCATGGTCCAGATTTCAGAAATCGCCCAGCAAATGGGGAAACTCCGCATTCCGCCCGGTTTGCTGGTAGATCAACAGGAACTCAAGAATTTGCCGCGGTCTAAGGTGGTTCTGGTGCTCACCGGCAGCCAGGGGCAACCGATGGCTGCACTTCCTCGGGTCGCCGTCAATCGCCACAAGTGGGCATCGGTTGAGCCGGGTGACGAGGTGGTAATTTCCGCCCGGGTGATTCCGGGAAATGAAAAGTCTATTTTCCGCATGATTGACCACCTCTATCGCCGCGGGGCCCGTATTCATTACGACGATGGCAGCCAGCCGCCTGTTCATGTTTCCGGGCATGGCAGCGCAGAGGAGGCTAATCTGATGCTGACCCTGGTTCGGCCACGCTTTTTTGTGCCCATCCATGGCGAATATCGCCAGCTTTTCCAGCATGCGGAGGCGGCCAAGCGGTTGGGAATCCCGCCTGAAAACGTCTTTCTGCTGGAAAGCGGCGATGTACTGGAATTTAAGGGACAGTCGGCAAAGAAAGCTAATCGCGTTCCGGTGGGCCGCATCTGCATTGATGTCGGGACGATGGACGAAGTGGGTGATGTCATCCTGAAAGAACGGCGCCACATTTCAGAAGATGGCATCGTGATTCCTATTCTGGCCATCAACGGGCATACCGGGAAGCTCGAGGTGCCTCCGGAAATCGTTTCGCGCGGCTTTATTCCCATGGAGGAGGCGGCGGACCTGATGGAAAGCGCCCGGCAGGTGATTTTCAAGACCATCGAAGTCTCCAATACTGAGGAAATTGCCGACTGGGGTGTCATCAAGGAGAAAATTCGTACCGCTTTGCGCCGCCATTTCGATCAGGAAACCGGCAAGCGGCCCATGGTCCTGCCGGTCGTTCTGGAAGTCTGAGTGCCGGACCCCGGAGCCGCGCCAGACCCGGTTTTATTACACGGGATCAAATGGCCGGGATATTCCCTGTTTGCGTATGACACCGGGCGTGGTACTATTTTTGAACGGATGGGGATCGCGCCACCACGTCCTGTACCGTGCCTGAGGCATGGTGAAAAACATTCCCAGAGCCACGCACCTGCGGCGGAGAGGGCCACCGCGGTGAGTGAGTTTTCCCGGAGAGAATTCGGCGCATGCCAACCTCCTCTTCAGCTGCCAAAAAGGACCCTTCCAGGAGTTCTTCCACCCACTCGCTGATAGGGTCGGAGCGCCTTGCTGAACTGGTGGGCTTCCTGTTGTTGATTCTGGGCCTGCTGGTTCTGTGCAGCCTGGTTTCCTATTCTCCCGCTGATCCCTCCTGGGACGCGAGTGGGCAGGCTGCGGGAGTCATCCACAACTGGATTGGGCTGATGGGGGCTTATGGCGCCGATTTTCTGGAGCAATTGCTGGGGTGGCCGGCTTTTGTGATTCCCGTATCTCTGTTTTTTGTGGGCTTCAGGCTGATTCGGACAAGGCCCCTGGAGGCTCCCCGTTCCAAACTGTTTGGGCTGGTGTTGTTGATTTTGTCCCTGGGCGCCTTGCTGCAGCTGTTTCCTTATACCCCCCAGATCCACGGCGTGATTCACGGAAGCGGCCTGGTGGGATACCTGGTGGCCATTGGTCTGGTCAACGTCCTGAATCCACTGGGCGCGGCGATTGTTGCCGGCACCCTGTTTTTGAGTTCTCTGTTTCTTGTCACGCGGTTCTCTTTTTCAGCCCTGATGGCAATTCTTCAACGGCGCTTCGCATTTTTGGGCAGGCTTGCCGCTCGTTGGCAGGACTGGCGCGAAAATCGCCGTGCCGAGCGCTTGCGGCGCCAGATTGAACGGACGAAGGCCGCGGGCCGGCAGCCTGTGGTGATGCAGGAGGCGCGTCAACTCTCACCGCGCACGGAATCGAAAGACGAGGCTCCCAGGATTACAAGCAGCCAGCCCACCCCGCCGGTGACCAAAGGTCTCGGCACACTGAGTCCTGAAATCGTCGAACGCACTCCTGGAAAACAACCGGCAATGACCGAGGAAGCGGTGCCCAAACCTCCCAAACTTTCCGGCCGAAACCGCGGCCGTTATAAGCTGCCCAGTACCGCGCTGCTGCGGCCGCCTGACCCCGAAGAGAGAATTGACGAAGATGAATTGAAGGAGCGCGCCCTCAGGCTGACGGAGAAATTTGCTGAGTTCGGGGTTACTGGAGCGGTCACCCAGATCCATCCCGGCCCTGTCGTTACCACCTACGAGTTCAAGCCGGAAGCGGGTATCAAGTACAGCCGCATCGTGAACCTTGCGGACGATCTCTGCCTTGCCTTGAAAGCCGAATCGATTTTGATCGAGCGCATTCCAGGCAAATCAACCGTCGGCATTGAGGTGCCCAACGCGCATCGGGAGACTATCCATCTGCGCGAAACGCTTGAGTCAAGCGAATTCAGCGGTCACAAGTCCAAGCTGGTTCTCTGTGTGGGGAAAACCGTTAAGGGGGAGATCCAGGTCACCGACCTTACCCAGATGCCTCACCTGCTGATTGCCGGATCAACGGGGAGTGGCAAGAGCGTTGCGGTCAACGCTTTTATCGTCTCCATCCTCTACAAGGCGACGCCCGATGAAGTCAAGGTGATCCTGATTGATCCCAAGCGGCTGGAACTGAACCTCTATGAGGGTATTCCACACCTCTTTACGCCTATCGTGACGGAGCCCAAGCTGGCTGCCAATGTTCTGCGCCGGGCTACGATGGAGATGGAACGGCGGCTGAAATTGCTGGCCGAGCAGGGTGTGCGGAACATTGAACAATACAACAAGCTGTTCGAGAAAACCTCGACGCTGGATCTGTTTGACACCGATCCTGAACGCAACCGTCCGCTGCCGTACATCATGATCGTTATTGATGAGCTGGCAGACCTGATGATGGTTGAGCCGCAGGGCGTCGAAGAGTCCATCACCCGCCTGGCCCAGATGGCCCGTGCTGTGGGCATCCACCTGATTCTTTCAACCCAGAGGCCCTCGGTGGATGTAATCACCGGCTTGATTAAGGCGAACCTGCCCTCGCGGATTGCGTTCCGGGTAGCGTCGAAAGTGGACTCCCGGACCATTCTCGACTCGAACGGCGCGGAAGCGCTGCTGGGTCGCGGCGACATGCTTTTCCTGCCGCCCGGGTCGGCGCGGCTGGTTCGCATGCACGGCGCGCTGGTTACCGAAAAAGAGATCGACAAAGTTGTCGAATGGTGCAAGCAGCAATGCACCCCGGAGTACAACGAAGAATTCCTCAAGCCTGTCCGGGACAAGGATGACCGCAGCATCGACCTGGATGACGAAACGGACGCTTCAGAACTGGATGCGGTTTACGAGGATGCTGTTCGGGTGGTGGTCGAATCCGGCAAGGCATCCACTTCGCTTTTGCAGCGCCGCCTGCGGCTGGGATACGGGCGGGCCGCCCGCCTGCTTGACCTGATGGAGCGTGACGGGATTATCAGCCCCCCGGATGGGTCCAAGCCCCGGGAGGTCCTGAAGCGCCCGGACTGGGTGCGGGAAATAGACGAACCCCTGAGGTAACCGGGTGTCGCTGCAGGCGAACCTCCAAATAACTTCTCCCGACTGGATTTAAGGCCTTCCAGCGCCCGCCGCTGTCGATTCCACTTCCCTTGCAGGGCGAACGAGGTTCTTCCTTCCAAAGCTCCATCCATCCCCGGAAGGCGCTAGAAGTCGATCAGTTTCCTGGGAGGAAGCGCGGCCCGAATGGCATTCAGGATGGCGAGAAGATCGATGACCTCCTGGCAAATCGCTCCAGCAACCGGCGGCAGATAGCCTGCGGCGGCAAAAAACATTCCGACAACACTCAAAGCCATTCCGCCCAGGGCGCTCTGCAGTGCGATGGTGCGCATCCGCCTGGCGATGTGGAAGAATTCATCCACCTTCTCGAGAGAGGTGTCCATAATCACGGCGCCGGCCGATTCCGCGGTAATGTCGCTGTGATGTCCAAACGCCACGCCGATTGAGGCCGTCATCAGAGCGGGCGCGTCGTTAATACCGTCACCGAGAAAAAGAGTTTTGGCATCCTGCGTTGCCTGGCGGACCAGTTCCACCTTCTCTTCGGGGCTCTGAGAGGCATAGACCTCTGTCACCCCAACCAGGTCCGCGAGATACTTCACTTCACTTTCCCGGTCGCCGGAAACCAGCATCAGCTTGCGAAACCCGTGCTTCCTGCCGAGATGCTGCACAAAGGATTTGCTTTCCGTCCGCGGGGCGTCATGGAAAACGTAAGTTGCGGCGTAGGCGCCATCGAGAGCAATCTCGCAGGATAGCCCGGCCGTAAGCGGAGGCAGCGATGTTTCAACGGTTCCAAGCTCTTTGATCAGCGCCGCGCGGCTGGTGATGCGAATGGATCGGCCCTCCACGATGCCCTGGAGGCCGCGACCGGGGGCTTCGCTGATCTTGGCGGCAGGAATGAGGCGCAGATTGGCATCTTGAGCGGCATGGAGAATGGCTCTGGCGAGGGGATGCTTGGAGTATTGTTCGACGCTCGCAACCAGCTGCAGGACCTCCCTCTGGTCAATACCGGGGGCAACGATTTGATGTGTCAGGTGCGGGAGGCCGTAAGTGAGCGTCCCGGTCTTGTCAAAAATGATGGTTCGGCAGGTATCGAGCCGTTCCAGGACCGAGGGGTCTTTGACAACGATTCCGCGGCGGGCCGCCAGCGAGATGGAGCCGATGATGCTGACCGGGATGGCGATCAGCAGGGGGCACGGCGTGGCGATCACCAGGACGGCAAGAAAGCGCACGGCGTTCCCGCTGTATGCCCAGGCGATGAGCGCCAGGGCCACGGCGAATGGCGTGTAGTAGGCGCCCAGCTGGTCACCCAGCCGGCGAATGCGCGGGCGGTTTTCCTGCGCCGTCTTCATCACTTTCATGATCCGGGCGTAACGGGAGTCTTCGGCCAGCTTTTCCGCCTGGATGGTGAGAGCTGATTCGCCGTTGATGGCGCCCGACATGACCCGCGCTCCGGGCGCTTTGGAGATTTCAAAGGGCTCGCCGGTCAGATACGATTCATCCATAATTCCTTTGCCGGAGATCACAACACCGTCAACCGGGCAGATTTCATGAGGGTAGACCGTCAGCGTGTCCCCGATCCTGATTTCGTCCAGAGGCAGGTCGGTGATCGTGGAGTCGTGTTTGCGGTGCGCGATGCTGGGCATTCGTTTGGCCAGCGCCTCCAGGACCGAAGATGCGCTGCGGACTGCATAGGCCTCCAGAACGTTGCCGCCGGAAAGCATCAGAACCACCAGCGTGCCGGCAAGGTATTCACCCAGAATGACGGAGACCACAATCGAGATGCCGGCCAGCAGGTCGGATCCGAATTCCCTCCGAAAAACCTTGATCATCAGCCCATAGATGAGCGGGGCTCCCCCCAGAACCAGGGCTGCAAACAGGGGAAGATCGTAAGTGAGTTGCGGCGACTTCAGGAGAAATCGAAGGACCAGGTGGCAGGCGATCCCCGCAATGGCGACGATAGCCACCGCGTTCTCGGCTGAGACGTGACGCTTTTTGCCGCCCTGGGCCACCTTATTGGAATTTGAGCTTCTCACTTTGTGCTTGCCTTATATCCCGTGGCCTGGGTTCTTCCTTCCCCAATCCTAACAAGTTCCCTTCGGGTGAAACAGCCGGGCTCCGGAAGGTTTTTTAAGTTTAACGGCATGTAAAGGTGGCGTCTCTTAATTATTTTACATCTAAGCAGATAGAGAAAATGCAGGGGAGGCTTTCCTTGACCTGAAGGGTAGCGTAAAATAAGATAAATGGATTTGCCCCTTCGTGGCGTACCTGGCCTGGGCCGGGTTCGGAGGGGTATGACTGTGAATGGACGAGTGGCAGGCGAGAAGGTAGATGTTCGAGACTCTTCAAGATAAGTTCCAGCAGGCGTTCAAGAACCTCCGCGGAAGAGGAACACTGACCCCGGAGGCGGTTGACGAGGCGCTGCGTGAAGTTCGCCTGGCGCTGCTGGAGGCCGACGTCAATTTCAACGTGGTCAAGGCGCTGCTCGACAGGGTACGGGTTCGGGCGCTGGGCGAAGAGATTGGGGCGACGTTTACGCCGGCGCAGGAAGTGGTGCGCATCGTACGGGACGAACTGGTGGATATCCTGGGGCGCGATGCCTCGCTGCTGACTTTTTCCAAAGAATACCCCACCGTCCTGCTGATGGTGGGCTTGCAGGGTTCCGGGAAGACCACGACTTCCGGCAAGCTGGCCCTCTGGCTCAGCAAGAAAAAGAAGCGTCCCATGCTGGTTTCTGTTGACGTCTACCGCCCGGCGGCGCGGGAGCAGCTGGCGGTGATTGCCGAGGCGATCGGAATTCCCTGTTTTGTGGGTGACGGCATCGATTCGCCCATTGATCTGGCCGTGACGGCGAGAAAAGACGCCGCCGACCGCGGGCACGACGTGCTGATCGTGGATACGGCAGGCCGGCTGCACATTGACGAGCCGTTGATGAAGGAAGTCACCGAGTTGCGCTCGACCCTCCGTCCCAGCGAGGTTCTGCTGGTGGCCGACTCGATGGTGGGGCAGGACGCCGTGAAGAGCGCCCAGGAATTCCACGAGCGGCTGGGGGCTACGGGCGTCATCCTCACCAAGCTCGACGGCGACGCCCGGGGCGGCGCTGCGCTCAGCATCCGCCACGTCACGGGCCAGCCCATCAAGTTTATTGGTGTGGGCGAAAAGTACGACGCCCTGGAAGTTTTTTACCCGGACCGGATCGTTTCCCGCATTCTGGGCATGGGCGACATCCTGTCGCTGATTGAGAGAGCGGAAGAGAAGATTGACAAGAAGAAAGCGCTGGAAGTCCATCACAAGCTTCAATCGAACTCCTTTACGCTTTCAGACTTCCGCGACCAGCTGGCGCAGATGCGGTCTCTCGGTCCCCTGGACCAGATGCTGGGCATGCTGCCCAAAGTGGGCATGCTGAAGAATATCGGCAAAGTTCAGGTGGACGAAAAGGAAATTGTCAGGATTGAAGCGATCATCAACTCCATGACGGAGAAGGAGCGGCGCCGCCACGACATCATCAACGGCAAGCGCCGCAAGAGGATCGCGCGCGGCAGCGGAACCACGGTCCAGCAGGTCAACCAGGTGCTCAAGCAGTACGTGCAGATGCGGAAGATGATGAAAACCATGAGCACCAGCCTGTTGGGAAAGCAGATGAGCCGCCTGAAGTTGCCGGCGGGCATGGGAGGCCTGGGTTCCTAGGCGCGAGTTGGCCATTCCAGAAAGGTGGGGATGGCCCTGAAAGTTTTGCTATTGTTATAGAGTAGAACGGTTTGGCTGGGGCGAGGAGCCCCGGCGAACGTTTATTTCGGATTGTGGGAGGACGATTGTTAAGAATACGGCTGGCTCGGACAGGGGCCAACAAAAAACCGAGTTACAGGGTTGTGGTGATTGAACAGGATCGGCCGCGTGACGGCGGGTTTGTGGAAATTGTCGGGCATTATAACCCGCGGAGAGATCCTGTGGAATTGGTGTTGAAACGAGACCGCGTGGATTACTGGCTGGGTAAGGGCGCGCAGCCGTCTGAGACTGTACGGAGCCTTCTGAAGAAGTCGGCATCAGCGTAGGCAGAAGGTCTCCCCGTTCCGCCTCACCAAAGCGCAGGGTCCACCCTTTGGGTTCCCGAGTACTCTTTCTTCAGAGCTAGAGCAAAACTCAGTTCGGCAGGAGGGACCAAGTGGAAATGAAGAATCTCATTGAGGAGATCGCTAAAGCGCTTGTGGATAATCCTGAGGAGGTTGCTGTCCGGCCGGTGGAAGGTGAGCAGATCACGGTTCTGGAGCTTCGAGTTCATCCCTCGGACCTTGGGAAAGTGATTGGCAAGCAGGGAAGAACCGCCCGGTCGATTCGAACCATCCTTGGGGCTGCCGGGATGAAACTCAAGAAGCGTTTTACCCTTGAGATCCTGGAATAGGGCGGGCCAGGGCGCTTCTGGCAGGCACCGGGATGATGCAAAAGGCTCCACTTCGCGCCGGCAAGCTCAGCAAGGGGCAGACACTGCCGAAGCCGGCGGCGAAATGCCGGGGTTGATTGCCATTGCACGGGTCACGCGTCCGCAGGGGCGCAAAGGGGAAGTGTTGGCGGAAATTCTCACCGATTTCCCCGACCGCTTCGCAAGCATCGAGCAGGCATTTCTTGAAGATCCCGGCAACAGTCCCCGGGCCGTAACCTTAGAGCATACGTGGTTGCACAAGGGGAAAGTGGTGCTCAAGTTTGCCGGCGTCGGTTCCATTGATGACGCCGAAACGTTGAGAGGGCGTCTGGTTCTGGTTCCCGACGAAGAGAAAGTTACCCTTTCCGCCGGCCAGTATTACTTGTGGCAGCTGGAAGGCTGCCAGGTGGTTGCAGAAAGTGGAGGGGAGAGGACGCCCCTGGGAATTGTCACTGAGGTTGAGCGCACCGGGGGAGCGGACCTGCTTCATGTGGCGGAGGGCGGCCGGGAGGTTCTGGTTCCTTTCGTGCGGGCCATCTGCAAGGTGATCGATCCCGAGTCCAGGCTGATTGTGATCGACCCTCCAGAAGACCTTCTCGATCTGAATCGGGAGTAAAGGGCTTGGTCACTGAGCGCGGTTGCGCCTGAGGAAGCCTCCGAGACGATGCAATTTGACATTGTCACAATTTTCCCGGACTTTTTCGGGAGCATACTCGCTCATGGCGTCTTGAAACGCGCCCTGGGGGGCGGCCAGCTGGCGGTCCGCCTGCACGACCTTCGCGATTTTACGGACGATCGCCATCGGACGGTCGATGACCGTCCCTTTGGAGGCGGCCCCGGAATGGTTCTGAAACCGGAGCCGATTTTCCGCGCTGTGGAATCGATCAAGGCTGAAGACGGGGCGGGGGAAGTTCCGGTGATTCTGCTTTCGCCGCAGGGCCGCCTGTTGCGGCAGCCGGTTGTGGAAGAACTGGCCGGTCACTCGCGCATGGTCCTGGTTTGCGGCCGCTACGAGGGCATGGACGAGCGCGTGGCAGGGTACCTGGCGACGGATGAACTGTCAATTGGCGATTATGTTTTGAGCGGCGGCGAGATGGCAGCCGCCGTGGTCATGGAATCCGTGGCCCGGCTGATTCCGGGCGTGCTGGGCAATGAAGAATCCGTTGCCCAGGATTCGTTTGGCGAGGAAAGCGCCCCGGGCCGGAGGGTGCTTGACTGGCCGCATTACACCCGGCCTGCCGAGTTCAGGGGGATGCGCGTGCCCGACGTTTTGATTTCGGGGGACCACGCAGAAATCAGCCGCTGGCGAAGGCGCCAGGCGCTTGAAAAGACCTGGCGAAAACGGCCGGAATTGCTGGCCGATCTGCCTCTCGACGAGGAAGACCGGCGGCTTCTGGAAGACTTGAAGCAGGCCTCATGGCTGCCCGTTTCGCCCCGGCAGAGCTGATGAATCGGCGCTGCCGCCGCGACCTGGAGTTTGTGAAAAGGGATTATCCCCATTTCTATTTGAAGATGGAGCGTTACCACAATGAGCATCGTTGAAAAGATTGAACAGGAACAACTGAAGAAAGACATTCCGCACTTTCACGCGGGTGACACCGTGCGGGTGCACGTGAAGATCAAGGAAGGGGACAAGGAGCGGATCCAGGTGTTTGAGGGCATTGTGATGGGGCAGCGCCGCGCTCAGAACCACTCCACCTTCACGGTTCGCAAGATTTCATTCGGCCACGGCGTCGAGAGGATCTTCCCCCTGCACTCGCCCATCATCGACAAGATCGAGCGGGTCAGGGCAGGGCAGGTGCGGCGCGCCAAGCTGGGCTATCTGCGCACCCGCCGCGGCAAGGCTGCGCGCATCCGCGAAGCCCGCTCTGAGCGCGAAGGCTAACCGGCAGGCCCGCCAGGCCAGGCATAAAACGGCAGGGTGTCCCGCCGCCATTTCTACCCGGAACTGTGGTCGTCATCCGATGCCTCGACTGTGCAAACCCCAAGACCTGAAGTGTTCCTCGCGGCTTGAATCCAGCCTGCTTCGCCGGGGAGTAACCCTTGTTGCGGGCACCGACGAAGCCGGGCGGGGCTCGCTGCTGGGGCCGCTGTACGTGGCCGCCGTCATCCTGGATGCGGAACAGCCCATTCCCGGCCTGAACGATTCAAAAAAGCTCACCGCCCAGGCTCGCTGCAGCTTCGCCGGGCAGATTCGCCAGACGGCCCTGGCTTACCAGGTGGTTGCCGTTCCCGCCAAAGAGGTTGACGGCCTGAATGTATATGAGGCCACCCGGCAGGCGATGATTCGCGCCCTGCTGGCGCTCGATCCGCTGCCGGAATTCGCCCTCGCCGACGCCATGCCGCTCCAGAACGGCCGCCGGCCCGGCTTCTCCATTCCTTACTGGCCTCTCATCCACGGCGACGCGCGCTCGGTGTCGATTGCGGCCGCCTCCATCCTGGCCAAAGTTGCCCGCGACGAACACCTGGACCGGCTGGACCGCCAATACCCGCAATACGGCCTGGCGAGAAACAAAGGCTACGGCACGCGAGACCACCTCGATGCTCTGGCCCGATACGGCCCCTGTTCCGAACACCGCCGCACCTACCAGCCCGTGAAAGATATGCTGGCTCCCAGCTTGCCTTTCGGATCTGCCTGAGTGATGTTCCGGGGCGGGCGCAGAACGCTGTCCTCTATGCCCTCGGAATTCCGAAGGTCCCCCAATATGTTTCCGCCGAGTCTTTGCCTCTTCAGAGGCTAATGCCCGCTCTGTTGGCCTGCTGTTTTTTGTCGGACCTGAAGGTCCGACCTCCTGGACCTGCTAGGCATCGCTACCGTACTGCGTCTAACAGATGCTTCGCTCTGCCGCAGGCCTTGGAGTGCGGCGGCTTGCCGCCGCCTTTTCTAATTCCACGGCGGTAGCTGGCGCTACCGCACTCCAAAGCGGGAGCTGGCTCCCGCACTCCCGCACGATTTTGCTTGACAAATGTCGGCTAGTATGGTAGTCTTTGCTGTGTGGTCGGCCTTCCGGGCGCCGGATGAGATTCGGAGACTCGATGGGGGACTTCGGAGGGCCGCAAAAAGGCTAGCCGTCTTGCTTTTTGGGACAAATGGGACAGAAAAAGATGTTATTTTAAAAAACGAACCCGAGAGGTTGTTGAAAACAAAGGATTGGCAGCCAAAAACGAACCTAAACGAACCTAAAAACGAAGCTGAGAAGTTGTTGAAAATACGTAGCTGTGGAAAAAACGAACCTAAAACGAACCTAAAACGAAGCTACCGATAGTTTTGATAATAAAGGGGCGTGAAAAACGAACCGGAGCGGGCGTGCAAGGCGAATCCAAAGAATCTAGCCTACTGTCCGCCATCAAAATCGCCTTTGTTTTGCCACCGTTATTTGAATGCCATGCCACGGAACAACACAAATTCCCAACCGGCTTTTCAGCCGATGGAGCTAGCCGCCGCGCACGATGTGCAAACCTTTGCCCCCGCTGATGGTATGCTTCTGAAACCGACATTACTCATCTGAGGTGTTACGAGTGGCTCGATTGCTGATTCAAAACGGACGCGTGATTTCGCCCGAGGACGGGCTGGACGGCGCGCTGGACCTGCTGATTGAAAACGGCGAGGTTTGCGAAATCGGGCCGCATCTTTCCGGCTCTGCTGAAGAAACCTTCGATGCGCAGGGGCAGATTGTTGCGCCCGGCTTTGTGGACATCCACGTTCATCTGCGCGAGCCGGGTGGAGAGATTTCCGAGACGCTGGAAAGCGGTCTTCGGGCCGCGGTGGCGGGAGGCTTTACGGCCGTGTGCCCCATGCCCAACACGCGTCCGGTGAATGACAGTGCTGAGCTCACGCGCCATCTCGTTAGCCGGGCGGAGGAACTGAAGCTGGCCCGGGTTTTCCCCATCGCCGCCGTGACGGAGGGCAGCCAGGGAGAAAAACTCACCGACTTCGAGGACCTGATTACTGCCGGGGCCGTAGGATTTTCAGACGACGGCAAGCCCGTCAGGACGGCCGCTTTGATGAAGGAAGCGCTTGAGACGGCGAAAGAGCTTGGCGTGCCCATCATCGACCATTGCGAGGTGCCGGAACTGAGCGCCGGCGGGGTGATGAACGCAGGCGTGCATTCAAAATCCCTGGGCCTGGGTGGCATTCCGAATGAGGCGGAAGACGGCTGCATTGGCCGTGATATTGAAATTGTGGCGGCTACCGGGGGGCATCTGCACGTGGCGCATCTTTCAACGGCGGGAGGCATCCGGATGGTGCGTGAGGCAAAGGAGCGCGGGCTAAACGTGACCTGCGAGGTTACGCCGCACCACTTTACGCTGACCGACGAGGACGTCACTCGCTATGGGACCCATGCCAAGATGAATCCTCCGCTGCGCAAGGCCTCGGACGTGGAAGCGCTGCTGGAGGGGATTCAGGCCGGCGTGGTGGACGCCATTGCCACCGACCATGCGCCGCACGGGGCCGAACTGAAATCGCGGCCCATGGCGGAAGCCCCGTTTGGAGTGACCGGCCTTGAGACAGCCCTGGCGCTGGGTCTCAAGCAGTTGGTGCACTCCGGGAAGATCACGATCGGACAGTTGATTGCTTTGATGAGTTCGAAGCCGGCGCGCGTTATCAACAGGGCGCTGGGCCGCATCCGGGTGGGGGGCGCAGCCGACCTGACCCTGTTCGATCCCGAACTCGAATGGACCTATTGCGCGGCCGACGGTTATTCCCGGAGCCGCAATTCGCCGTTCGACGGATGGAAGTTTCGAGGCGCGGTGACCGCAACCATAGCCGAGGGCCGGATCGTATTCCGGCGCTGACGCGGGCCATGTCTTGCAGCGTTTCGCTTGACTTTCAGGGACTGGCGTCCTAACGTACTGCTGCCGGTTGAATTCTTCAGCCGGGATGTATTGGAAGCCGGACCACTGGCGGGCCTCGCCACCACGGTTGCAAGGCTGAACCTCCGCCAGACTGAACCCGTCCACGCAGGTTGACAATGCCTCCAACGCTCTCCGCCATCGACGCCATTTCGCCCGCATTTGATCGAATCAGGCGGCAGCTTTTCCAGCCGTTTCGATTCGCTTTCTGGGCGCGCATGGCCCTGGTGGCTCTGGCGACCGGAGAATTTTACAGCAGCAGCAGTTGGAGCGGCCTGCGTTTTACACTGCCGTCCTCAAGAAGGAACCCCGGCTACGCCGTTCTCGATCTGGCGCGGCCACACTGGGAATATCTGAAGCGCTACCTTCCATGGATCGTTCTTGGCGTTCTGCTGCTGTCCGCTTTCGTGATTTTTTGGATCTACGTCTCCAGCGTTTTCCGGTTTATTCTCTTCGACTCCGTTCTGACAGCTCGCTGCAACATTAAGGACCAATGGCGGCAATGGCGCTGGCAGGGAATGAGATTCTTTCTGTGGAGGATCTGCCTGGGGCTGGGAATTGCGGTGGCACTCGCAATATTGGCGGGCGCCGACACCCTGGCATTCGTATCAACCGGGGTTTTCAGGAATCCTCGCCAGCACATTGCCTTGCTGGTGCTGGGCGGGATTGCAGCCTTTCTGTTGCTGACCTGCCTGATTATCCTGGCAGCGCTGATTGCCTTGTTTGCCCGGGATTTTGTGGTGCCCGTGATGGCGCTGGAAAACGTGGGGATTATCGATGGGTGGCGGCGCGTGATCGCCCTGCTGGGCGCTGATAAGAAAGCATACGTGGGTTATGTGCTGATGAAGATTGTTCTGGTGGTAGGCAGTACCATTCTTTTCGGGATACTGACCCTGATTGCCGTTCTACTGCTCCTGATCCCGCTTTCGATTGCTGGCGCTGCCCTCTACTTTTTCGCCAGGTCGGCAGGGCTGCTGTGGAGTTTTTCCGCCATCGCCGTTGGCGTTGTCTTCGCGGGCGCAGCGTTGGCAGTGGTCTTTTACGTCAGCGCATTCATTTCAGCGCCGGCCATGATGTTCTTCCAGGCGTACATCATCCACTTCCTGGGATCACGGTATCCGGCGCTGGGGGCCCGGATTGCTGCGCCGCCCACACCGCCTGTGCCACCGCCTTTCGCTGATGCCAGCGTCTCGCCGGCTGGCTAGGATTGCTGAACGGGGTTGGAAGCACCCGGGCGGCTGCCGGGTTTCACGGCGGGCTTGCCGGCCTTGCAGAGAGGGCAATCGTCCGGGTCCCAGGTTTTTACGTTGAGGGTGACGAGTGAGGCCATGGGGACATTAAATTCAACATTCCCGCCGCTACGGTCAACCAGAGCGCCGATGCCGACTACCTTGCCGCCGGCATCCTCAACGCAGTGGGCGGTTTCACGAGTGGACTTGCCTGTGGTGATGACGTCTTCGACAACCAGCACCGGCTCGCCCTGCTCCAGGTGGAATCCCCGGCGCAGGGTCATCTGGCCATCCTTGCGTTCGGCAAACAGAGCTCTCAGGCCAAGCGCCCGTGCAACTTCATGCGCTACGATCACTCCGCCCAGCGCCGGCGCTACCACAGTCCTGGCGCCCAGTTCAACGAGTTTGGGCCCCAGTTCGACACACAACTGCTCTGCCACCCGGGGGTGCTGCAGCACCAGCGCGCACTGGATATAGCGGTCACTGTGAAGGCCCGAGGAAAGGATAAAGTGGCCCTCCAGCAGAGCGGAGGACTCGCGGAAAATTTTGAGAATGTCGTTTTCAGTCATGGATTGTCCTTATGAAGAAGTTGAACCTATCCGGAAGATTCCTGCATTTCCTCCAGGATGGCTTTTGCGGCCGTTGCCGGATCCGGAGCCGCTGTGATGGGGCGTCCGATCACCAGGTAATCCGCTCCGGCATCGAGGGCGGACCTGGGCGTTGCGGTTCGCGACTGATCGTTTGCCGCGGCGCCCGCGGGCCGAATGCCCGGAGTCACGATCACAAAATCCGGACCGCATTCCCTGCGGAGAGCGGAAACTTCTTTTGCGGATGCCACGACGCCGTCCAGGCCCTCCGACTGTGCCAGGCGGGCCATGCGGAGTACGGCGCTTTCAGGCGGCCCGGCGATGCCCAGTTCGTCCAGGTCATCGGCCGCGAGGCTGGTGAGGATGGTTACGGCCAGCACCAGCGGTCGGGGACGGTTGTCAACGGCTCCCTCCCGGGCTCCTTCAAGGGCCGCGCGCAGCATTTTTCTTCCACCCAGCGCGTGAACGTTCAGCAGGGTCACGCCCATCCTTGCCGCCGCCCGGCAGGCGCCACGGACGGTGTTGGGAATATCCAGGAACTTAAGGTCGAGGAAAACCTTTGCGCCTGAATCGATCAAATAGCGGGCCAGCATGGGGCCTTCTGAGGTAAAGGCTTCCATGCCAACCTTAAACATTCCGGCGTGCCCGCGCAGTTTGTCGGTCATTCGAGCTGCCGCCTCGGCGGTATTGAAATCAAGCGCAACAATTAATTTGTCTCGAGCCTGCACCTGTGTTCTCCTGATTCCGGACCGCCGGCGCGACCTGACACTGGCGGGTGACCAGCAAGGGTCATTAGGGATTGTAAGTTGGCACGGAAAAAAACTAAATAGAAAAACTTCGTTTTCCCCCGTGGTGCCGGGATCCGCCATTGAAGTGCGGAAACTTCCGCTCCTGCCCTACTATTTGTGCGTGCGTTGCGACGTTCCTGCTTTGTCCGGCGCAAGGTGCCGGAGCGCAGCCGCTTGTTTTCGATATCGTGCCACGTTGCGCTGATGTTCTGCAAGTGTTCCGGCAAATCGATGACCACCGTGGTTATTGCTGACAAAGTAGAGATAGTGCGTTGAAGCCGGATGAAGGGCCGCAAGAATGGAAGCTTTCCCGGGATTGCAAATGGGACCGGGCGGAAGCCCGCTGTGCACATACGTATTATAAGGAGACTTCAGGTTCAAGTCGCTTTCGGTGATCGGCGTCGGGGGCAGGCGGGCGATCTCTGCCGCATAGGCAACGGTTGGATCACATTGGAGCAACATTCCTTTGTTCAACCGCAACCCGAAAACCTGTGCGACGATGGGACGTTCATCAGCGTCCGGCGTTTCCTTTTCAATCAGCGATGCGAGGGTCATGATCCGGTGGAGGCTTACGTCCGGTTGACTGAGGTCTTGCTGAAAATTCTGGTTTAAGACTTCACGGAAGCGTGCCAGCATCTTCATTACAATATGCGCCGCCGTGGGATGGTATTCAAATCGATAGGTATCCGGAAACAGGTACCCCTCGAGCGAGGGTGCCTTCGGATCGAGATCATGGATGGGAGCAGCGTTCTGGGTTATTCTCAGAAAGTTTTCCGGCGCAATCCCCAGCCTTTTCTGCAGGACCCGTGCGATATCAAAGCGGTTGGACCCCTCGGGAATGACGACGGTGCGGAAATAAACTTCGCCGTGGATCAGTTTCCGGTAAATGTCCAGCGGCCTCATCGGGCGGTCGAAGAGATACTCGCCTGCCTTCAAATGATGGCGCCGTCTGCCGGCGCCATAAAGCAGAAGGAAGGGCCATCGATGTGCGAGAACGCCTTTCGCCACCAGCTGGTTTGCAACTTCCGGGGCCCGTGTCCCAGGCGGAATATCTACGATCATCTCTCCGGTGTAGCCGCGATAAGGCCGCACAAGTTCAAAGCTGACGATGGCAAGCCCCGCAATGATTACCAGGACCATCAACGCGAGGATCTTCTTTGTCACAAACTTTCTCCGCCGGCGTCAGTGCGCTCAACCTGACTGGCATGATATTCCAGGTAGTTTTGAAGCAGCAATACGGCTGAAACACGATCGACAGCTTGCTGTCGTTTGCTGATACTGAGCCCCGCCGTTCTCAGCATCCGATTGGCTTCCACGCTGGTCAGCCGCTCATCCCACAGTTCCACGGGGCAACTCACGCGGCGCTGTAACTTTTTCGCAAAATCTTCCACATGGCGTGACATGGAGGTTGCTTTTCCGGTGTGACCGATCGGATTGCCGACAATGATTTTCTCGACGGAGTATTCTTCAACTAAGGCTCGAATGTGTTCAATGTCCTTGCGGATGGCGGTCCGTTGAAGGGTGGGGAGCCCTTGCGCAGTGAAGCCCAGCGCATCGGAGACTGCCAGCCCAATTCGCCTGAGTCCAAAATCGATAGACATTATTCTCGCCGGCAACTTTTCTTCCTTTTGGGCGGAGACGAATCCAGCAGATCGGTCCCCTGTTGCTCCTTGAGCGTTTGCTGCCTCTATGATACATCGCGCTGTATCCTGCCCAGGTGAACATGGGCCGCCATTGGAGGAAAGGCAAATGATGATTCCATTGGACTCGCCCCGCCGATAGACATATTCTCAGGAACCGATCGATTTCCTGGTGGCAATGGCTACTGATGGTCACTGAGCATTGCGGAGAATGTTCCACTTCCCGGCGGTCCAAAATACTTGAACCCCTGGCAGGTAACAAAAAGGCTCGTTACCAGGGCGAGGATGCCGACCGCCGCTTGCGTCACATTCATCACCACGAGCCCCGGTTGGGGACAAGGAACCGCACGGGCGTTGAGGTTCATGCTGAGGGATATGATCCCGAGAAAAAGTTGCAACCCCACCACTTGGGCAAGGAAAACCGCCGAAATTTTGAACGCACGCAGATGCGAAAACTTGGTCAGTGCCATCTCCAGAAGCCACAGGGAGCAGCCCGTAGCGGCAATTCCCAGCACCAGGTGTGGCGCGATTCCAATTTCCTTTTTTTGGAATCCTTCCTCCAGGAGTGGTTGTACGAACAACGCTGTCGTCGTAAAAACCAGAATCTGCCTCATGGAAGGGGATGCGAGGTCAGGCATCTTAAGTTCATCCCATCGCCAGTCGGTCCGCGTAAATAAAGCCAGGCATACGGTTAGACAGAAAAAGATCTGAATGCCAAGGGTGTACCCAATCGACACCGCTGCTGGAAACAGATTGCGCAGGGGACTCAATACCACAAGGGCAACCGCAAGGAGAACTCCAACGGTGATGACCCCAAGATTCTTCAAGTAACGCTGGTAATTGCTCTTCCACAGGCACAAAGCGAGAGTAACCGTCAAGGCGCATACCGTGGCTCCAAGGACCAGGAAGGTGTGCGCATACCTGGCGGGAGGTGCGGCGAACGACGGGTTGCTGGCGCCCGGTCCTGTCCAGAGAGCCGCCAGGAAGTGTGGGGTTGTGCCTGAAGCGAGCACTCCCGTCATGTAGAGGAGAAACGTCATGACGGCCACGAGACTACCAAACCTGTGCAGCCAGGGAGCACCTCTTTCTGTTTCGGTCATGGTCGACGAACCTCGGATGAATAATTCGTTTATACGCAAGGCGCAAGGCCCACGGCCCATACCCCCCGCGCTGGAATTAAATCAGATGTTGAGCCTTGTGGCTGCGCTGGGACACCTTCCCGGTCAGGGTTTGCTCATCCTGGCCAGGAGTTTTGCAACCGTTTCTCGCGGCAGGAAACGCTGCGAAAAAATGCTGGCCTTATTCACAAAACGCGGCACAACCAGCCCGCCCCCACGCTGAAGCTGCTTCAGCGCGTTATCCACCACTTCTTCCGGACTTTGCGGGCCACCCGGAAACCTGTGCCTTCCGTGGCGGGCTCCGATATTCACAAAATGGGTGCGCGTGCCTCCAGGACAAAGCGTCACTACGGCCACCTGGTAAGGCTTTAATTCTTCCCGGAGAGCCATCGAAAAGCTGTTCATAAAGGCTTTCGTGGCGGCATATGCCGTCGCGTAGGGAATCGGCTGAAAGCCTGTCATTGACGAAACGTTGATGATTCCGCCGCGGCGACGCTTAATCATCCCCGGCAAGAGGTGAAAAGTCAATTCCATCAGCGCCTCGATTTGCAGGCGCATCATGGCTGTTTGCTGATCGAGAGGCAGTTCCCAGAACTTCCCGCGCGCGCCAAAGCCGGCGTTGTTGATGAGAAGATCGATCTCAAATCCGCGCTGGCCGACCCGCCGGGCAAGGCGTTCGCCCGCGCCGGGCTCACCTAAATCCATCGCCAAAGGTTCGGCGAGAATCTGGTGCGCGGTCTTGAGTTCGGTTGCAAGGGACTCCAGCTTGTCGCCTGAGCGGGCAACCATGAGAACGTTTCTCCCCTGGGCCGCAAGCTCGCGAGCAAAGCACTCCCCGATGCCGCTGGATGCTCCGGTAATCAGCGAGTAAAGAGGAAGGTTCATGTTTGCAGCCCGGCGGCAGCACTCTGCGAGTTTGTTGCTCTTGATTTGAATTTTGGAGACTGCTTCCGCTGATAAAGAACTTCAGGGACGGTCGCCGCAACAAAGAACAAGGGCAGCAGATCCCGCAACTCTCCATTGATGTGATGCCCGTCAAAAGGACGCGCATAGTGTTCCCAGTGGAGAGTATCCAGCCGCTCGTGCAGGAACTTGTGGATGATTCCTTTGCCCGGAGCGATGCGTCCGTGCAAGACGAAACGGTGGAACAGGTATTCCACAAGAGTCCAGACGGGCATCCCGGCTGCGTAAAAAACGATCGCTATCACAGGATGAGAGGACTTAACCGCGAAGAAAAGCACCACGAAAGCATAAAGTGTGTAGAAAACCGTCATGGGGTAGAGGCGATGGCGTGAGATGCGAGCCTGCTGGCGCTTGTAAATGCCGAACGGCACGTCAGAATAAGCTAACCGGTGTTCAATTTGGTCTGTTTGCACATTTCCGCCTGAAACTCTCTTGTCCATTTAATAACCTCAGCACGTTGTATTTCCGCCTATGGATAGATGCACAAGCAAGTTTGTGGTTACACTTTCGCACCCGAATGCGATTTCAGCATTACGAGCCGATTGTTCAGTTTACCGCCAATAAATTCTAACTCGCGGGTCCCAACATCATCAATGCTGTTTCATTTCGTGTCCTCAGGCCAGTTTCAGACCTGAGCCTTTCCAGCAGGGCAGGCCTTACTCCTAGATCCGGGCGATGCCTGCTCAGGCGGCACCTCGGATTTTTCGTCCGGGTTTGTCAGACGATCCAGTTCCCGGTCTGCAGCGTCGATCATGCCTTTTGCCGATTGCTCGGAGATGAGTCCAGCGTGGACAGCCTCTTCGATGGAACTCTTCTCAGCGGCAATCAGCCGCACTTTGACTAAATGAATTTCCTCCGACGCCCGGTTTTCATCCTTGTGGTAGATTTCGGTGACATCGCTCTTGGCCTTTTCCATTTGACTTTCGAGTTCATGCCGATATCGTTCGAAGACCGGAGGAGAAATCAGATGACTGCGAAACATCGAATCGAGTTCTCCCTGAGCGGCCGCCACTGCAATCTCGCGCACCCGCGCGCGTCCGTAAAGGTCTTCTTTGCTGCTTGAAACACCGAGAGCGCGGAGGAGCGGCTTGATGGTCAGGCCCTGCACAATGAGGGTGAACGCTACGGCGCCGAAGGTCATGGACAGGATCTGGCTGCGGTAAGGGAAAGACTGGTCCAGGCTTAAGGCCAGGGCCAGCGAGAGAGCTCCGTGCATACCTCCCCAAACCAGCACGTGCTGCCACCGGCGCGAGATCTTTTCAGCAAAAATATTGTTGATGGGAGCGACAGTATACACGGAAATAGCCCGTCCCAGCAGCACAGCACCGATTGCCAGCAGCGTCGCTTGCCAGGAGTGAAGGATTTCCGTCACCCGGACTTCGAGACCGATCAGAAGGAAGACGATGGAATTGATCACGAATGAAAAGTACTCCCAGAAGGACCACAGTGCCACCCGGGTGCGGGGGCTCATGCCGACGCGGGCCCCGAAATTGCCGATGGTGAGCCCGGCGGCCACCGTCGCGATGACTCCTGACAAGTGGAGCCCGTCCGCTACCAGGTAGGAACTGTACGCCAGGATGGTGGTCAGGGTGATCTCGATTCGGGGTTCGTCGATCTTTTGGGTGACCTTGCTGATGACGTATCCGAAAGTGAGACCGACAGCCGCTCCGCCCAGGACAACCACCAGAAAGCGCTCGATCCCGCTTTGGACTCCCAGGTCGCCCGTTTTGATTCCAGCCAGCAGAATTGCGAACAGAACGGCTGCGGTGCCGTCGTTAAACAGGCTTTCTCCTTCCACAATGACTGAAAGACGCTTGCTGACTGCCATACTTTTGAAGATGGACAGGACAGAGATGGGGTCTGTGGCCGAGATGATGGCGCCGAAAAGCAAACCGACCATAATGGGCAGCCCGACTTCCCAGTGGATGACAAAGCCGGTGATGATGGTGGCCACCAGAACACCCATATTGGCCAGAAGCAGGATGGGTATGAAGTTTTCCCGCAGGTGCCTGAACTGGATCTTCACGCTGCCTTCAAACAGAAGCGGGGGCAGAAAGATGACCAGAGCAATCTCGGGCGTCAGCCAATCGGGCCGCTGCCCCGTAATATTCTGCAGGAACGGAGTGCGTACCATTCCGAGCGCCAGGCCGCCCAGCACCAGTGCAACCGTGTAGGGAACGCGAAGGCGGGCGGCCACCACGGCGATGACGGATGCGGCGATCAGTAACCAGAGGATGAACTCGATGACGAGATTGGTCTGCATGGTTTTTTGCCGGGGATTCGATAAAATATGTGACGAGCCTTTGGACTCTGCCCTGGCCCAATGTTAACCCGGCACGCATCTACATGGTAGCCTTAAAAGGAAGAGATGGTTTACGGGGAATCCTTCATCAATTCATCTGGCGCAGGCGGGAGAGATTCATGCGAGAACACAAAACAGGCTTGCCGATTGAAATGAGGTCCAGCACGGGGTTCTTCAGAGTTGTGCTGGTTTGTTGTATCGCAGTGTTTACGGCAAAACCGCTTGTGCTATGGCCACAGGAATCTGACTCTTCCGCATTGATCAAAATGCACGAACGGGCGCCGGAATTCCCGGGCGCAATGTCTCCCACATCACAGTTTTCTTCGCCGCCCTCTCTTCCTTCGAACCCGGCAGGTCCTTCACGGGGAGCGCCGGAAGTTCAGCCGCCGCAGGGGCCAGGTGCGCCACAGCCTCGATTGTCTCCGGTCTCGTCGGACGTGCAGTGGATCGATTCGCCGCCCCTGACGATGGCCGGGCTGAGGGGTAAGGTTGTTCTGATCGACTTCTGGGAATACACCTGCATCAACTGCATCCGCACATTTGCTGAAAACAAGAAATGGTACGAGAGGTACCACAAGTATGGTTTTGAAATCATCGGCGTCCATTGTCCGGAGTTTGACGTTGCCTATCGAGCTTCGAACGTGAAAGCCGCGCTGAAGCGTTTTGGGCTGCCCTACCCGGTTGTGGTTGACAGCCACTTCCTGATCTGGCGCGCCTATCACAATTCGACCTGGCCCAACCGCTTTCTGATTGACGCCAAAGGCTACATCCGCTATGACCGCTCCGGCGAGGGTGGTGACAACGCGCTGGAGCACGCCATTCAGAATCTCTTAAAGGAAGAGCACCCGGGGTTGCAATTCCCGTTAACTTATACAATTCCTCCGGAGAAGAATGCTTTTGCGCCCTCCTGTGGCGTTACGACTTCTGAGATGTATGTGGGCCAGTGGGGAGACCGTGGAGTTCTTTCAAACAAGCAGGGTTACCACAAAGGGAAGACGATCAATTACAATCTTCCGGCCAGCGTGGAAGACGGACGCGCAGCCGTTTCGGGGCGATGGGAAACCGACAGTGGCCAACGTTCCGGCCAGAGCAACGGCATGATTTACCGGGGAAAGAAAAAGGGCAAGGCTCCTTCCGGGGACGAACTGGTCATGGGTTATCACGCAAGGGAATTGTACTCTGTGATGAACGTTGAGCATGGACATCCCTCTCGTGTTTACATCCGCCAGGATGGGAAGGACCTGACGCCACAGAACAAAGGAGTCGACGTTCAGTTCGATGCTGAGGGGCATTCTTACATCGAAGTGCGCGAGCCTCGGATGTATTACCTGGTGGCCAACCCGAAGTTCGGCAGCCACAAAGTGGCGTTGTTGCCCACCCGCCCTGGCCTCACGATCAATTCTTTCACGTTCGGCAACAACTGCCAGACGGATTTCCCCCACCTGTAGCTATCTTGTCAGACGCCGGCGGGGAGCTCTCCACAAAAGCAATGCATCCTCTACCTTGCGTGCAGGCTATTGGGGCGTTAAACAGGATTTCATTCTGTTTCTGAAGAGATCTGGACGTCGTCGAGCCACACTTTTCCCGTGATGGCAGTGTTCTCGTCCGCCTTGCTGAGCGGGCGGACAAGGAGTATCAGGAGCACTTGCGTCTTGGGGCCCGTCGCGAATTCCATGCTCAGCGGATTCCAGCCACCGCTTGTCCCTGTCATCCCCGGAGTGAATTTGTTGAGTGCGCGAGGGTCGTATGCATCAACAACTTCAAGACGTGGCCCGCTGTCGCTGGTAATATTCTGAGTTTTCATGAAGGCGTCCAGCTGGTATTTATGATTGGGCGAAACCTTAACAAACTGGAAAATCTGATGATAATCCAGGTTCTGGTTTCCGCTGAATTGCACGGACAGGGAATGTCCCGGTGAATGAAACGTGGCCGTGTCCAAGCCTGCGTACACTCCATGGACATCCTGGATTCTCCACCCGAAGCCCATATTCAGTAAAGGGTACTCAAAGTTTCCGTTGGTTATCAGGTTCTGGCTGGGTCCGCCTGGAGGCATGTCAACCAGTCCCTTTCCCTGGAGGTCCGTCCATGCCTGGTAAGCTGCGTCGGCACGCTCTGTCTTGATCAACGTGTCGATATAGCCTGAGGCTTCATGAGGGTCGAAAGTCTCTGGGTTCGCCGCAATGCGTTTCCACACGGCCCCGGCTTCAGGAATTCGCTGCTCGGTGACCAGATAGTTCAGATAACTGAATTCGGCGGGAAGACTGTTCGGGATGAGTTCTTGGAGGATATGGGCGGCGCTGCCTGAGGCTTTCCATGCCACGTTGAAAACCGTGCGATCGTATTGCCGCGAACCGGCCAGCACCACTTTCAAGTGACGGAAAGCCTCCTGAGTATTTCCGTGGAGCAGGAAATAGTTCCCGATGGTCCACTGGTAGATGGGCAGGTTGGGCGCCAGCGTTGAAGCGTGCCGTAGATCTATTTCCGCCCTGGACGTATCGCCCTGGAACTCGTGGGCTGCCGCCAGGTTGATCCAGGCTTGCGGATCATAGGGGTTTGCCTTGACGGCCTCCTGGAACTGCTGAATGGCCTCGCCGGGTCTGGGGTTGGTAATACTGTACTGGTACAGACGGCCCAGCTGAACATGGTAGGTGGAGTTTCCCGGATCGAGGCGACTGGCCAGGCGGAGGCTGTCAATAGCAAGCGTGTGCCCGGCACGGCCAGCAACGTATGTCTTTACAATCCATGCGGTGGCCAGCACAAAAGCCGCCGTCAGGGAAATCATCAGGATTCTCTGGGCATTCCGGCCCTCCATTTGTATCCGCATACCACCTCGATTGCGCCTTAACCATCGCTGAGGGGTCGTCCCTATCGCACCCCTCGATGCCGCTGAACTTCAGGACGCCCCGTCTGCTTTGGCAGGCGGGAGCAAGCCGGAAGTATACCAAATATCGCCCGGAAATTGAGCGGTCGCAGGCTTTCGCCGCCAGGTTCACCTGCTTATCGCCCTCGTGCTTTTCAACCTCTGGGATATTCTCGAAAGTTCATAATCCTCAGTTGAGGGTTAACAAAGCACGAAAATCAGAAAAGCCAACTGAGCCAGACACCTTCCATCCATGTGTGGGGTTTCACCGATCTGTATTCGTGGATTCCCGTGCACACCAGACGGAAAAGAGAGGCGGCACTGATTTTCGGCCCTGATTACATGCCGAAACCTGCATATCGAGCCATCCTGGCTGCTTTTCGGCACGTCCTCAAGCCGAGCCCACAAATGAAGGCACATCGGCTTTAGTTTGAACAGAAGGTGGCGGCGGAAGGTAGAAATCGGCCTGGAGAGACCCATCAACCCATGGCTGATTGACACCTTCCATGCCGCCGGATATTCTGATAGCAGGCCTTGGTTTGCACACCAATCCCGAACGGCCCTCCTATGAAAAAAAGAAAGTTCAGGGCGGGCTGGAGTTCAAAGGACTCTTGCGCGGTGGATTCGTGCGGGAACAAAACAGGCCTCCACAGACAGGGTTTTTAAGATGCTTTTTCTTGCCAGGCTTGAGGAGATCGAAAAGCGGTACGACGACCTGACGGCGGCGTTGAGCGACCCGCAGGTGCTGGGGGACCCGCCCGCCTACCAGAAGGCGGCCAAGTCCCACGCAGAATTCCAGGAACTGGTGGACCGGTTCCGGGAGTGGAAGGAAATTCAGAAGGCGCTGGTAGGAACCAGGTCGCTGCTGGAAGATTCAAGTTCGGATGCTGAAATGCGCGCTCTGGCGCAGGAAGAGCTTTCGGAACTCGATCAGAGGCAGGACGCCGTTGAAGGCAGGCTGAAGGTCCTGCTGCTGCCCAAAGATCCGAACGACGAAAAGAATATCGTTCTCGAAATCCGCGCGGGGACCGGAGGGGATGAGGCGACGCTATTTGCGCAGGAGATTTTCCGCATGTACGGCCGTTACGCAGAAGAGCAAAACTGGAAGGTGGATGTGCTTTCTTCTTCTCTCTCGGGCATTGGCGGGCTGAAGGAAGTGATTGCCGTCATCGAAGGAAAGAATGTTTACAGCCGCCTGAAGTACGAAAGCGGCGTCCACCGTGTGCAGCGGGTTCCGGCCACGGAACAGCAAGGCCGGATTCACACCTCTGCCATAACGGTTGCGGTACTTCCCGAAGCCGACGAAGTGGACATTCAAATCGACGCCAAGGAAATTCGCATCGACACCTTCTGCTCGTCGGGGCCGGGCGGTCAGTCGGTGAATACCACCTATTCCGCGGTGCGCATCACGCATCTTCCCACCGGGATGGTGGTTTCCTGCCAGGATGAGAAATCGCAGATCAAGAATCGCGCCAAGGCGATGCGGGTATTGCGTTCGCGGCTTTACGAAATGCGGCTGGAAGAGCAGCAGAAACAGATTTCCGAAGAGCGCCGCACCATGGTGGGGACCGGCGACCGCAGCGAAAAAATCAGGACTTACAATTTTCCCCAGAATCGGGTGACTGACCACCGCATTGGCCTTACGCTTCACCAGCTTGACCGCATTATGGACGGAAAACTGGATGAAATTGTTGACGCCCTGACTACTCATTACCAGACCGAAAAGCTTAAGCAGGCGAGCGTCGCTGCCTGAACTGGGATTCCGGGGTCCGTTGGCCGGCGGCCGCCGCTGTCCACGGATTGAAGTACGCTTCTAAACTGGTTGGTTAATAGTCGATGGATCTCGCGGAATGAACTTGATTTCCAAGTCACAGATTGACCGATTGGGCGAGCGGCTAAAAAGAGGTGACCTATCCGATGAAGATCTTCGCGAGCTCGATGTGTTTCGCGAATCATTTGCCAGCGCATACAGGGAAGTCGTCGCCACGGTGCGGAGCGCCACAGGTTTGGAGCCAACCGGAAGGGACAGGAAAACCTCTTTTTCAATAGTTGAGAAGCTGCGGCGTCAGGAGACAATGCATTTAAGCCAAATGCAGGACATCGCCGGTTGCCGGGCGGTGGTAGCCGACATCACCGAGCAGGACAAGGTGGTCGAGCTCTTGACCCGCGCATTCGCAAAGGCAAAGGTCATTGACCGGAGACAGCGCCCAAGCCATGGCTACCGGGCGGTTCACATTATTGCGGCAGTAAGAAACAAGCCCGTCGAAATCCAGGTCAGGACGGAACTTCAGAACCTATGGGCCCAACAGTCCGAGGTGATGGCGGACGTGAGCGACCCTAGGATAAAATACGGAAGTGGGGATCCCGATGCCTTGGAGCTCTTGTCTAGCCACTCTCGTCAGATTGCCGACTTAGAGAAAGAGGAGCGAGAGCTTGCTAAGCGGAAAGCCGACTTTGTTAAGCGGATGAAAGCTCTCAATAAGATATTCAACGATCTGCCAAGGAGGGTCAATTAAGAATGATCTTTCTGATTGAATACGACCGTCCCACGGGCACTCTCGTGCAGTTCCGCAAATTCGACGATTCGGAGCGGCAGATTGCTCAGGATGCCCGGCTCGAACTCGAATTGAAACTCAACCGGCAGGGCAATCGCGACCGCGAGGTTGTAATCCTGGAAGCTCCCAGCGAAGAGGCAGTTCGACATACTCACGGCCGCTATTTCAAAGGCTTGGCCGAACTTGTGGACGAATGGGCGGCGAAGCACTCGTAGACGAATGTCTGACGCCTGAACCGTGACTCTTGGCCGATGCAGCTCCGCAACGCACTTCGAGAAGGATTGGTACGCTTGCTGCGCGCGAACGTCCCTTCCGCAAATCTGGCGGCGGAACTGCTGCTGATGCACGTTCTCCAGCAGGACCGCGCCTATCTTTACACGCATTCCGAACAGGATCTCCCGACTGAGCAGCTCGATCGCTACATGGAATTGATCGGCGAGCGATGCATAGGCAAACCTACTCAGTACATCACGGGCCATCAGGAATTCTGGGGCCTGGATTTTGAAGTGACCCCGGCGGTCCTGATTCCGCGGCCGGAAACCGAGCACGTCGTCGAGACCGTGCTTGAGCAGATCGGGCGAAAAGGTCTTTCGAAACAGGACACCTTCCGGATTGCCGACGTGGGTACCGGCTCAGGCTGTATTCCCATCGCTCTGGCCAGAGAACTTCCGAATGCGAAGTTGTTTGCCACGGACATCTCGCCTGCGGCCCTGGAGGTTGCGGCGCGGAACGCGCAGCGGCTGGGGGTGTCGGGACACGTTGAGTTCGTCGAATGCGACCTGTTGTCCCGGTTACTTGGGCCGGAATCTATGGGGGCCTTTGATTTTGTCGTTTCCAACCCGCCCTACGTGGGGCATGACGAGATTGCCGACGTGCAGCGCGAGGTGCGAGTATTTGAGCCGCGGCTGGCGTGGGGAGACCTGGCCCAGGGCGAAGAAATCTATGCCCGGCTTTTCCCGCAGGCGCACCAGCTTCTCAAGACCGGCGGGTCCGTGGTGGTGGAGATTGGCTACAATAAGAAAGCCGCGGTACTGCGCCTCCTGGGCGAAGGTTGGAAGGAGCAGGAAGTTCGTCCGGACCTCGCCGGCATTCCACGCGTGATCACCGCGCGCAAGACGGGCTGACTCGCTATGCTTCGCCAAATCCTTCATGTTGATATGGACGCCTTCTTTGTCGCGGTGGAGGAACTGGCCGATCCATCGCTGAAAGGCAAAGCCGTTGTCGTGGGTGCAGACCCGGGCGGACGGGGCGTTGTGGCTGCGGCCAGTTATGAGGCGCGCAGGTTCGGCGTGCACTCCGCCATGCCGATCGGCAGGGCGAAGAAGCTTTGTCCCCACGCCATCTTCCTGCGTGGCCATCATGCAAAGTATCGCGAGTACTCACAGAAGATTGACGAGGTCTTCCAGGAATTTACTCCGGCGATCGAAAAGGTTTCGATCGACGAGGCCTATCTTGACCTGACCGGTTCCGAGCGCCTGCACGGCGGAATGCTGAGTGCCGCCGACCGGCTGATTCGTGCCGTTAAGAAGAGAACCGGACTGAATTGCTCGGTGGGCGCTTCCGCTTCGCACCTGGTGTCAAAGATTGCTTCCGACCAGGCCAAGCCCCACGGGCTGCTCTACGTGCTGCCGGGATGCGAAGCTGTGTTTCTGGCACCCTTGCCGGTCCGCCGTATGCCAGGCATCGGAAAGGTTACTGAACCGGAGCTTTTGTCGATGGGCATTGCGACCATCGGTGACCTGCAGACTTACGGCGCCGAGCGGCTGAAAGAAAGATTTGGCAAGTACGGTGAGTGGCTCTACACCAAATCGATGGGTAAGGACATCGAGGCCTACGCGTATGAAGAGGAACCGAAATCAATCAGCCATGAAACCACCTTTCCCGTGGACACGGCCGACGGCGAAGAACTGGAGCGGACCCTCTCCTATCTTTCCCAGCTTGTTGCAAGGCGCCTGCGAGAGCATCGGCTTTTTGCGAGAACGGTCGGTTTGAAACTCCGCAACCACCGCTTCAAAACGATAACGCGCGACACAACGCTGGATGAGCCGACGAACCTGGATTCGGTTGTTTACGAGCATGCCCTGCGGATGTTTATCGCTGCGTGGGACGGCGAGGAAATGATTCGGCTTTTAGGTGTGCGGGCATCAAATCTGGACAAGTCCACCTTTCAGCTTGGCCTGTTTGATGCAGAGAAGCACGAAAAGCTCGACCGCGTTTTTCGCGTCGCAGACCGGGTGCGAGGACGCTACGGGTTCAAAGCACTGCAGTTGGCGCGCTCGCTGGATCGGGAGAAGAAATAATTCATGTTCCCGGCTGCTGCAGCAAGGTTCTGAAATCAGCCGGGTGGTTTGGACGGCGCCATATGCCGGCGGGGACAAGAATTCCAGCAAAAAGGCAATGATGGAACCAAAGAGACAGGCTGCATCTGACATTGTCCGCCAATTGCGGGGCGCTGGATTCATTGCCTATCTTGTAGGCGGTTGCGTACGTGACATTGTGATGGGGAACGAACCCAAGGATTATGATATTGCCACCTCGGCGCAGCCCGCCCAGGTGGTCGAGATGTTCCCTGGCAGCCTGACGGTGGGTGCGCAGTTCGGGGTGGTGGTTGTTGCTCGCGAAGAAGGGAATGTGGAGGTGGCAACGTTCCGGAGCGACGGTGTCTACACCGACGGCCGGCATCCTGACCACGTCAAGTATGCGAAATCCGCTGAAGAGGATGTCCGCCGGCGGGATTTTACCATCAACGGCCTGCTCTACGATCCCGTTGAAGACAGCGTGATTGATTATGTTGGCGGCCAGGCGGACATTCGACGCCGCAGGATCAGCACCATTGGTGATCCTTACAAACGCTTCAGCGAGGATCGGTTGCGCATGCTTCGGGCTGTGCGTTTTGCCGCCCGGTTCTGCTTTGAACTGGATCCCGTAGTTACCGGTGCCATCCGGGAACTGGCCACCGAAACCCGCATGGTCAGCGCCGAACGAATCCGCGGCGAAATTCTGAAGATTCTTACAGAAGGCCAGGGGCGCAGGGGCTTTGAGCTTCTGGACGATACCAGCCTGCTGCAACAGGTGCTGCCGGAAGTGAAGGCGATGCAGGGTGTTGAGCAGCCCCCGCAGTTTCATCCCGAAGGCGACGTCTGGACACACACTCTCATGATGCTTGACGGCCTCAAATCGCCAACGCCAACCCTGGCTCTTGGTGTGCTGCTGCACGACGTGGGCAAGCCGCGCACTTTTGTTGTGCGGGAGCGCATCCGCTTTGACAACCATGTTGAAGTAGGGGCCAGGATGGCGGAAGAAATCTGCAAGCGGTTCCGGCTTTCCGGCCAGGATACCGAGCGGGTGGTCGAATTGGTTCGCCACCATTTGCGCTTCAAGGATTTTCCGCAGATGAGGCGATCAACACAACTCCGCTTTCTGCGAATGGATGGTTTTTCAGAACATCTGGAACTGCATCGGCTGGACTGTCTGGCAAGCCACCGCAACCTGGGAAATTATCAACTGGCCAGGGAAATGCTCGGTAGGATTCCGGAACAGGAAATAAGGCCCGCCCGCCTCCTCAGCGGTAAGGACCTCATTCGTGACGGCTACAAGCCTGGGCCGCTGTTCAAACAGATCCTGCAGGCGGTGGAAGATGCACAGCTGGAGGGCGAGATTCGCACGCCAGAAGACGCAATCCGCCTCGTGCACCAGCGGTTCCCTGTGCCTCATTCGTAATCACTTTCCATACGGTGTCATTGCGAAGAAGTAGACTACCCCGCCCAGAGCGGCGATAAAAACAATGAATAGCCCGACTTTAACCCATAGCATCTTTCGGTCTTCAGCAGTGGGCTTTTCTTCATTGATCATTTGAAACATGGGACCCTCCTCATACCGTGGGATCCAGCAGACGGACACGTCAACCGCAAGAGTATAACTTTGGCCCTATGGTTCGGTTAAAAGAGCAGCTAGCAGCTTGAGCAGTTGTGGCTTCACACCGGGTACTTGTTCTCCGAACCGGCGTACAGCACATCAGACTCTGTGCCTCCTGCTACTAATTTAGTCTTTCGGATACAAAAGTCAAGCTGAATGCGAACCCCAATTTTTGAACCTGCTGCGGCTGTTTCAAGAAGTTGTTCTCTTGCGTCCTCCCGCATCAAAATAAAGGGCCAACATCCAGGTCCGTAGCTGTTGTAAAATCCTTCCATCTCGCACAGGAGCGCTAAATGGCGAATAGCAAAAGAGTTGGGTATGCGGTGGTAGGGCTGGGAAACATTTCGCAGCAGGCCGTTCTGCCGGCGTTTCGCCACAGCAGGAAGGCGAAGCTGGTGGCGGTGGTCAGTGGCGATCTGAAGAAGGCTAAACGCCTGGCTGCCCGCTTTGGTGCCGACGCGTCATACACGTACGATGGGTATGACAGGTGCCTTGCAAATCCTGATGTGGACGCCGTATTCATCGCAACCGACAACGGGACGCACGCCCGTTATTCCGTGAGGGCGGCGGAAGCCGGGCGTCACGTCCTCTGCGAGAAGCCCATGGCGACCACCGTCGATGAATGCAGGCAGATGATCCAGGCGTGCCGCGCGAATAAGGTTCGGCTGATGATCGCCTACCGGAAATATTTTGAACCCGCGAGCCTTGCCCTTCAAAAGCTGATTACGACCGGGACGCTCGGCAAACTCAAGCTTATCCATTCGGCATTTACCATCTTTTTGCCGCCTGGCAAGAACGTCCCCGCCTGGCATCTGGATCCAGTGGCTTCAGGCGGTGGATCGCTGATGGACCTTGGGGTTTACTGCGTCAATAGCATCCGCTGGCTGACAGGCCGCGACCCCACCGAGGCAGCCGCGTTTAGCTGGACCACTGACCCCGGTCGCTTCAGTGGCGTCGAGGAGAGCATAAGTTTTCAACTCAAGTTTCCTGAAGACCTGCTCGTGCAGGCAAGCGCCAGCTTCGGAGCCGCCCAGGCTAATTTCCTGAAAATCTTTGGCGAAAAGGGCTGGGCGTCCCTTGACCCCGCGTTTGCGTTCGACGAAGACAGGCGCCTTTTCGGCAAGATTGGAGGCCGCTGGTTTGAAAAAAGCTTCAAGGTCACAGATGAGTTCGCTCTGGAACTTGATGCCTTCGCCGACAGTATCCGGCGAAAGCGCGACCCGGAACCAGACGGCCGTGAGGGACTGCGCGACGTTGTGACCATGCAGGCGATCTATCGGGCGGCCCGCGAAGGACGGTGGGTTCCGATTGACTTTTCCGCAAAGGGCCTGTGATCATCTAATCCAGGTCATTGCAGATGTCCCTCCAGAAACAGAATCCAAGCGCCCGGGGTTAAGAATGGCCTTACATGGCTCGTGCGCGGCTAAAGGTCCGGTTTAACACTAGCCGGCGAGTGTGAAGCAGGTTCCTACCTAAACAAAACACGCTCCACCATGGAAAATTTTCATACTTATTGAAAACTGTTCGCAACTCACCCCGCAAACAATTTTGTAGCTATCAGTTAATTTATTGAAAACAAGTAGGTTAACGTTGTGGCATTATGGCACGGCGTTTGCACAGACAAAAGGTAGCGCTTTGTGCCGGCAGGCGGCGCAAGCGACTCTTGATTCAGAGCGATTGCTGAGGAATGCCTGGCTTGGGTGATTCCTGAAAGAACGGCGGGGACTGGTTTCTTTCTCCAAATCACCCGGCAAAAAATCATGGTTTAACCCAGGACGGGGAGCCCGCACCACTTCTTCAGCAATCAGCCAGAGAGACCAAAACATGGAAGAGAATTCGAACCTGAATAAAACCGGGAAGGTCAGCAAAGAGCCCCGAAGATCGTTGAACCCTTTATGGGTGGGCGCAATCGTCCTCGTGTGCATTGTAGCAATGGCTGCAGGGTTTGTTGTGCAACAGAGGAAATTGGCCGACACACTTTCGGCCCGCAATGGGGAGTTAACGGCGTCCCTGACGCAGACGAAAGGACAGGTTCAAACCCTTTCGTCTGAACTGAACACTTTGCAAACCCATCAAGCTGAACAGGCGGAACGCGAGAGGGTTGAAAAGGCAGCCCGCCACGCGGCTGCGGCCCGGCGGGAACACATTCCCCGCCGGGCTGCCGCGAAGAAGGTGGTGAACAAAGACGACCCGCGATGGAAGCAAGTGCAGGCTGAACTTGCCGAGCACCAGAAGGCCATTGCCTCCACCCAACAGGACCTTGAGAGTACCCGATCAGCACTTCAGGGCAACCTGGACTCGACAAAGGCCGAACTGAGTGGTTCCATCGCCAAGACTCACGCCGAGCTGGTGGAGCTGGAGAAGAAGGGCGAACGCCACTACTTCGAATTTGACATATTCAAAGCCAAGCGCTTCCAGCGAGTGGGCCCGATCGAAGTGTCACTCCGGAAGACCAACGCCAAGCACCAATTCTGCGACCTCCAGGTGATTGTGAACGACCGGGACCTGACCAAGAAGCATATCAACGTTTATGAGCCGGTGGTCTTTTACACAGAACAAGACGGACAGCCCATGCAGCTGGTGATTAACAGCATCAGCAAGAATCACATGCACGGATACGTGAGCGCTCCGAAATACCAGGGAAGCCGGGCGGCGGCGGCAAACATGGGTGCTGAGGCTGGTACGGCCTCGGGCGCCAGCGCGAACGCAACCACCGCAACGGCTATGCAGCCCACGACCATTGACTTGCGCCACAGGGCAGAAGCTGTGAAATAGCCGATGACCGGCCAGCCCTTTGACGCAGGAGGCGGAGCGGAGCGATAGATTCGTTGCCATCTGGCTGGCCGGAGGCCTATAATAGATACTTGATTTGCTATTAAACAATATGTCACCCTGCCGCTGCTGGCGGGACCCTTAGAGAACGTCCGAAGGTGGTTGTCCGACGCCTTTTGGCCGGGCTGGTTTGGGGCAGGCGCATCGAGCGCGGGAGTTGGATCATCTGGCCCGTGGCTGAGTCCGGGCCTGGCGAAAGGCAAACCTTTGCCGGTACTTGGGCATCATATATTCGCGAAACATCCGATCTTCTGCAGCAATTGTACGAATAGCATCGAGGATGACGATAGCCCGGCAGACCCAGGGGAATTTCACGTTCACGAAAGAATCCTAGAATTAAGGCCTTAAAGCTCAAGCTCAAGATCAAGATGCCCGAAATGGAATTAGAGGAGGACAGAATATGAAAAAGAGTCGAGTTCATGCTTACACGATATTAGGGTTTTCATTGGTCTTATCATTGGCGGTTGCGGCCATGATCAGTTGCGGCAGCAGCAGCACTTCTTCCACCACGCCAACCACCGGCACGGTCCAGACTTCCCTGAGCGACCCTCCGACGTGTTCGGCAACGTACTCTCACGTTTACGTCACGATCACCCAGATCCAGGCGAACCTCAGTTCCACTGCGGGGCCGAGCGACAGCGGCTGGCAGACGCTGGTGGACCTGACCAGCAGTCCCAAGCAGGTGGATTTGCTGTCCCTGAATCCCGCCGCAACTACGGGCTTTTGCGGCACGCTGTACATGCTGGGAACCAAAGCGCTGCCGCCGGGAAAATATCAGCAGATCCGGATGATCCTGCTGTCCAACACCGCCTCTACCGCGCCTGCAACCAACGCCTGCACCACAGGATTTAACTGCGTGGTCCCGACCGGCGGGTCGGCCAGCGAGTTGCAGTTGAACAGCCAGGCCCAAACCGGCATCAAGATTCCGGCATCGCAGATCGCGAACGGCGGGCTGACCGTCACGGCGGGCCAGAGCGTCGATTTCAATATTGACTTTGATACGTGCGCCTCGATCGTGCAGGAAGGAAACGGGCAATATCGAATGAAGCCTGTGCTGCACGCAGGCGAGGTCACGACGAATACCAACACGATCAGTGGAACAGTTGTGGAAGGCGCGGGCTCGCCGAATCCGGGAGCGGTTATCCCGAACGCCATCGTCCTTCTGGAGCAACCTGACACCAGCACTCCGCCCACCGACCACGTGGTCTGGGCCGGGGTGGCGAATACCGACGGGACGTTTGCCTTTTGCCCGTTGGCGTCGGACGGGACGAACTACGATGTGGTTGTTGCAGGCACCACGACCCAGACCATCCTCAGCGTGACAACCACCACGACTTACAATCCAAGCGTGGTGTTTGGCGTGCCTATTGGAGGCGCTACCGGCAATATTCCGCTGTTTGCGGAAACCGGCACGGGCCAGTCGGCCACGATTGGCGGCCAGATTCAGACCTCGGGAACCGGCGCCGGCGTAGCGGGCAACGTTCAACTTTCCGCGCTGCAATCCGTGACGAACGGCAGCAGCACCGTCAACATAACCGTCCCCGTGCTGCTGGCTGGGTCAGCGCCTTCGGGTAATGCGACGAACTCCCAGCCTCCCGTCTATACGACTGTAACCAACACGTCCGCATCGACGCCCCCCGGCTGCGCAACGGGCACGGCGGATTGCGTGGGTTACTCGGTGAACGTTCCAGCCAGCGCGGCGGCTGTCGGGGCGTACGACAGCACCTCCGGCAACACCGTCACGGCGCCGAGTTCAACCAGCACTGCCACATACACAATCAACGGCCTTGCGGATGGCTCAAACGGGCTGCTGACTTGCACCACGCCCACAGGCGGGTCCGCGACCAGTAACTCGGTCACAGTTACGCCGGGGAGCGCGATCAGCTCAAGCGGAACAACGCCAAGCGAGCCCACCTTGGATCTCGCCTTCTCGGGTTGCACGGCGCCAGCACCGTAACATTTGCCTCGGATGGCAAGGCTCTCCGGCAATTCGGCCCGGGAGCCTTGCCGGGAGCGGCTGTTCAAGGGACCAAGAACTTAGCATTGCGAAAGGCGATTCGGCGTGAGGGCGGCAGGAACAAGCTCTCACGCCGAATTGCTTTTGTGGAAGCCTTCGCGGTCCGGCTTGTGCCGGCGGCGCCCCGGGTCTCGACTCCTGGCTACCGCTGGAAACCTGGTCTTTGCAGGAGCGCCTGCGGCGAGGCCGGGGTTTTAGGCATGCAGCCCGCATCACTTGATTTGATCTTCAGGTCGGCAAAGTCGCCGGTTTCGTCAAACGAACCCAGCCCAATCTGTCCGCATGTGAAGTGGTGGTCCACCACGGAGAACAGCGGCTTCTTTTGAACATCTGAGTAAACCTGAATCAGGCCCGTCCTGGCATTTCGGACGACTCGGATGGTGTGCCACTTGGTATCCGGCAGAGCAGGCTGCGCTTGGGTACCGGCGATCCGTCTGCGAGGCCCACCGTCGACGAGGAAGATGCCGTTATGGACCGGCTGAAAGGTACCCCGATCGTGGGAGACGTGTGTGTAATAGAAGTGCAGGGTGTCGACGTAATTGAAGACAATGATCATGGAGCTGCCTTCGCGCCGCACTTTGACGCTGAGATCAAAGCTGCCCACGTTGACGTTCTTGAGCCGCGCAAATTGCAGCGGACGGCGGGGTACTCCCGGATCACGCGGCCGCAGCATGTGCATATAAGTCTGGCCATTTTCCGTCTTGCTGACCCAGTCTTCGGCGTGCGGAAATATCCACTCGCCGAGTTCCTTTGGGCTGAAGTTGCAATGAAAGTTCAGCTGGTGCAGCGCAGCCAGTGTGTTATTCGAGTAGCCCAGCCCGAACGCGATGAGGCCTGCGCCCAGAAAAGTGCTAAGCACAATGTGTGACCACCGGGAATGATGTTTCTTTCTTCCGATTGCTTCCATTTTGAGGGTACCTCCATCCTTTTCTCTACAATTCCAAGCCTGCAACCTGTCGTCCTTTAGGACACAGTTGGGTTCCATTGCCGTGGCCAGCCGTTAGACGGCGGCACTTTCTTCAATTGCAGTCCGCCTGAAGTGTATCAGTGATTTGAAGGGTCGGGAACCTGGTGCCGAAGAGAGGACTCGAACCTCCACGCCCTGACGGGCACTACACCCTGAATGTAGCGCGTCTGCCAATTCCGCCACTTCGGCACAAACTATTGAGGGAGCCGCCACCCGCCAGCGCCCTCCAGTGGAAGCAACGCCCGCGTTGACGACAGCTTTCATGTTGCCATTGGCCTCAAACCATGTCAAGCAGCACGAAGCGTCGGGATCCGTGATCCGGTCCGCGACCACCTCTTCTTCAAGCTTCATTTTCTGACCTTTTGCGGAAACGATCCCCGCATTGCCCAGGGTGAAATCCGAAAACGTCCTCTGCCGTTTCACCCGGGAACATACCGGCCCGTCTGCTTTACCGGAATGCAATCAACCGGACCAGGAGAACGATTCCTCCCAGCAGTTTTGCGCCGTCCAGGCCCGTAAATATCATGTGCAACTTCCAAAAGCGCTGATAGCCGGGCGGCGGTGGAACCCTGGGCAGGAAATCGATGTTCCTGCCCAGAGAAATAATCTGCGGCATTACTCCCAGCGTCAGGATTATCACGATAAAGAGCATGACGGTGGCGATGGCCGGGTCCAAGCCGTTGCGCGGCGCTTTCCAGGCCAGCAGGATCAGGAGAATCGTCCCGAGCACCAGTTGTCCCCAGCCGTAAGCACGGAAATACGTGCGGTTGATTTCCGACGCAAGATAGCGCAGGACCTCGCGGGTTTGCTCCGGCTTTAAGCCCTGGACATCGCTCGAGAACTGGGATGGAGGTGACTTGAGCACCTCGTCGACGGTCCGGAAACTCCGGGTGGCCGCGAACCACATGAACAGGGTCCACCCAACCCACACGCTGAGGACTACGATTGCCAAAGCCTGAATTCGTGTCACCTTCTTCAACTCACTTTCGGCGCCGGACTGTTATGCGGCCCCACATTTTGCCAAGAAGCATACTACAGTGGCCCGCAGGGTCAAACCCCGAAGTCGTATGCCGGGAAGCACCGGACTTGTCAATGGCCACAACTTCTAAGACTGTGTCCCCCTGGCTCATGATGAGATTTCCAGATCGAAACGCCGCATACAGAAGGCATCGTATTCAATGCCGTTGTGCTCCCTGCCGGAGAAGACCAGGACCATCTTCTTCCCGCCGTCGCTGATCCATTTGGACGGAAGGCGATAATCGTGGGTATTGCCAAGCCCCCAGTCGCGCGTAAAGAAGGCCGTGCTCCAGGGGCCCCAGGGTTTCTGCGCGTCAAAGATTCCCCATCCACCCGACTGATCAAAACCCATAGCCAGCAGGTACCGCCTGCAGAACGGATTGTAAACCGCTCCAACGCGCTGGCAATAGCCGGGAAAGGTGAAAACCTGTCCGCGCCGGCGAATATCGCGGGTCCACACCGGTGCCCCTGAAGCATCCAGGTGCGAGAAGAATTCATAAGCTTTGCGTTGGAGTATCCGCCCCTTCGGGACCCTGGCCAGCACCAGGCCATCCGAAGGTTCGTAAGCATTCGGGCCATCCTGCGAATAGACGTACACAAATCCGTCACGCGCGCCCCCGTAATTCCTCCCGAACTGAAGGAAAGCGGGAGATCCAAAGCTCTCCTCGATGCGAAACTCCCAGTGCCATGTCCTGGCGCGATCGTCCGACCAGGCAAGCTGCGCGCTGCCGGGGTTTCGCGCCCACATATAGAGGATTCCATCCAACATCAGCAATCCGCTGGCCTTGGCGCCGGCGGGGCCGTTTCCCACCCGCTCGCCGCTCGCGGAACGAATGTTGGTTCCCTCAAAATCTTCCGGCATGCCGGTGATTCGCGCAAAGCCCAGGCTCAGCTTCTTTTCGGTGCGCGGTTCAAATCCCCAGCCATCGCCGTAGGCCGTGTATTGCGCATTGTCGGCTGCCCACGTCAGGGGCCAGATGTCGCTGCCCAGCGCTTTGCGAACAATCGACGACGCAGGAGCGAAGGTCACTTTGCGGATGACAGGGCTTGGAGGATAGGGTGGCTTCAGGGGCGCACTGGAGGCGGCTGCCTTGGGACGGATGGCTTTCATCAGGGGTGTGATCAGGTATTCGAACATCGCGCCCCAGTAGGTTGGGGCATTTTTCGCCAGCACGCTCCCGTTGCGCACGACTACCAGGCCCAGACTGGGGACCACCAGCAGCACCTGGTGCCCGGCCCCGGCCCCGACGAAGGCCTCGCGCGCGACCTGCGGCCAGACGCCGTCAAAGTTGGCGTACCAGCCCAGGCCGCTCCCGAGAAAAGGCCCTTCCTTCCGGCGGTCCGGAAGCGGCATGCCGGCATACTTCACCACGGTTTCGGCCCAGTTGCGGCTGACCAGTTGGCGGCCGTTCCATTCGCCGCGCTGCAGCATCAGTTGTCCCACTCCGGCCGTGGCGCGCGCCGTGTAGTTGGCGCCGCCCCAGGTGGCGTAAATCTTCAGGCCGTCAAGTTCGGTGGGCCCGTCGGAGCCGATCGACCAGTCTTGAGCGGGCACGCCAATCGGGTCCATCACCCGCTCCTTCAGCAAGCTCCGGATGTCCGGCTGCGGCGCGCCCCGAAGGCTGGCCGTGATGGCGTAAGCGAGCGCCGCGAACCCCGGATTGCTGTAAGCGAACTTTGTTCCGGGCGGATAGATCACCGGAGTTTCGTGGATGGCAATCCAGAAGGGACTCGGCTTCCGTTTCCAGAAGTCGCCTTTCCATCCGGTCAATTTTGCGTGTGGCTTGCCGCCTTCCTCCGCGTCCTCAAGTCCGGAGGTGTGGGTGGCCAGCTGGCGGATGGTGATCTTTGACTTCAAGGGGTCATGCTGCCAGTGGGGAATATACTTCCAGGCGGGGTCGTCGGCGGCGATGCGGCCATCGTTGAGCGCCAGCAGCAGTGACATTCCGCCCACCAGGGACTTTGCCATTGAGGCCGTGTAGTGGCGGCGCTCGGGACCCCAGCCGGGGGCGTACCATTCGTAGACGGTGCGGTTGTGACGACGGACCAGCAGGCCGGTGGTCTGCCGTGCCGCAAGATGGTCTTTCAGCTCGTTCAGGCGTGAGAGGTTCAGGCCTTCCCGCAGTTCAGAGGCGTTCAGCAAGGCCGGGCTGGCTGAAGCCATCCAGGCGGCGCCAGTTGCGGCCAGTGAGTGCTGGATGAAGCTGCGCCGGTCGGACGGCCTGCTCATAGCATCTTCTCCTCGTGCGGCACCGCGCGGCATAAAGGGGCCGGGTCCCGCCGCGTTGGTGGTTTCACTCCGGACAAACCCAGGTGATTATCGGTCAGTCTCCTGCGGGTGCGCAAAGCAATTCGAAAAGGCTGCCGGACCCGAGGTCGGATTGCAATTCCCGCCGGACACTTTCCCGCGACCTGCAATACGGCCTGAGGCTTTCTTGCTCCGGCCCCGGATTGCGGATATTCTAGATTGAGCCGGTCATCCGCGAGGTCCACCCATTCAAGCTCTCGCTCAACATGCGTTGGCGCGCAGGACTCCGCGCGATGGCGTCCGGCGGGAGGAATTGCAATTTGGCTGAACAGGTTTCGCTTGAGCAGGGAATTGACGCCGTGCAGGACGCGGCAAAACGCGTGCTGATTCTGCACTACCATGAGATCTGGTTGAAGGGTGGAAACAAGCGCTTTTTCCGGAGTCGGCTGGTGGCAGCGGTGAAGCGCAGCCTGGAAGATCTCTCGCAGCGGCCGCTGGAAATCGTCATGGATCGCCTCTTGGTTCCCGTGCCTGACGAAAGCCTGCTGCCCTTGATGGTGGAGCGCCTGCAACGGGTTTTCGGCCTCGCCTATATCGGTTTGGCGTGGGAGGTTTCCGGCGGAATGCCGGAACTCGCCCGATGCGCCTGCCGTGTGATGGAGCGGATCAATCCCCGCAGCTTCGCCGTGCGCGCCAAGATTGCCGACCACAATTTTGCGGCGGGCTCGATGGAAGTGGAGCGCGAGCTCGGCCGCGAGATTCTGACCTCCTTGCGGTCGAAAGGGAGCGAGGTCCGGGTGAACCTTTCCGACCCCGAAGTGACCTGCCAGGTGGAAATGATTCCGGGCCGGGTGCTGCTCTATGCGGAGCGCGCCGAGGGCCCGGGCGGCCTGCCCGCGGCAACGGGCGGGCGCCTGGTGATGCTGCTTTCCGGCGGCTTCGATTCCGGCGTGGCTGCCTACAAGATGATGCGGCGCGGCGTGCACCTGTCTTTCGTTCACTTTTTCGGCAGCGCCTCCCCGGCCAGCGGGCCGTCGAGTCCGGTGGCCGAGCGTATGGTCCGCGTGCTGACGCCTTATCAATTGACTTCCCGCCTTTACGTTGTTCCTTTTGATTCCGTGCAGCGCCAGATCGTGGTCGGGGCGCCGGAAAACCTGCGGGTGCTTCTCTATCGCCGCATGATGGCGCGCATCAGCCGCGAAATCTGCCGGGTGGAACGCGGGCTGGGCCTGGTGACCGGCGACAGCGTTTCGCAGGTGGCCTCGCAAACTCTGCACAACCTGGCCGCCGTCGACCGGGGTATCGACGTGCCCATCTACCGGCCGCTGGCCGGGGACGACAAGGAGGAGATCCTGCGCCTGGCGCGCCGCGTTGGAACTTATGAGATCTCCTGCGAGCCGTTTGAGGATTGCTGCCCGCGCTTTATGCCCCGGTCGCCGGCCATCTTCGCAAGCCCCGAGCAACTGGATCGCGCCGAGGAATGCCTTGACATCCCGGCGCTGGTGACCATGGGCCTGGAGGGCGCAAGCGCCTTCGACTTCAAGTTCGAGCAGGGCCAGGTCTCAAGGCGCGAGGGTCGGCCGCGGCGGTTTGAGAAGCTCATCGAGTATCGAAAGGCCCTGGCCCCGGGAGCCGTCGAGCCCCGGGAACCCTGACGGCTGGATTGCTATCCCCGCATAGCTTGCCATGCGCTAGCCGGGGGGCTTTGGGCAGGAAAGATTCTTCCTGTTTTGGTCTCCGGTTCGTTTTTTTCGCCATTATTTATTTTCAACAACATGGCCGGGTTTGTTTTTGGGTTTGTTTTTTCCACAGGAACGTATTTTCAATAACATCCCGGCTTTGTTTTTGGGTTTGTTTGGGTTTGTTTCTTAGTCAGATTATTTATTATCAGTAAGTTCCCGGCTTTGTTTTTTAAAAAACGTGTTTTTTGTCCCAAACAATTTTGGTGCCAAAGTCTTATTTCCATTTTTTCAATGGCTTACGGCGATATTGAAAGTCTAATCAGACTGTTTAATCCTGTCGCCGCGCCACTCCGGCAACCCCTCCACTGCCACCGGGAAGGCTATCATACTAGCCGACAAAAGTCAAGCGAAATCGGCGGCCGGGACGGGTGTCTGTGCGCCGTGGCAACGCTGCATGCATACCCGCATCCAAATGAACATCAAGCCGATTGCAGCCGGGACGAAGCTTAATGCCGGAGTTCGACGGACCCGGTGAGGGTTCCGGCTGGCTGCACCGATGGTTTGAAAATCCAGAGCGGAGGGATCTTCATGACCGATCCGAACCTTGATATTGCCCGTCTTTCTTCGCGCATCAGCGCACTCGAAAAAGCAAACCGCCGCTGGAAGTTGGGTGGCCTGTTTCTGTTTGCTTTTCTGATGGCTGCCGCGCTCCTCACGGGGTTCAAAGTCTATGCCCAGCGCAGCGCCCCGAGGCATATCGCCAGCGCGGTTGCCGCCAGGGAGTTTGTTCTGATGGGGCCGCACGGTGAGCTCCGGGGCCGCATTGCCGTTGTCAATGGGAAGCCGGCCCTGCAGTTCTACGACAGCGCCGGCCGGTTGTGGTGGTACGCCCCGCCCAAGATGGGCGTTGTGCCTGTGAAGGAAAAGTAGGGGATTCCAGAGGAAATCCCGGCCAATGGTTCACTGCGAGGGACTGGTTTGTTAGTTCGTCTGCAGGATCAGCAACTTCAGGTCGCTCGAAGGGCGGAAGTTGGTGCAAGTGAGTTCATAGCGGGTGGGGCCGATGCCGCCCAGCGTGGTCGTCAGACCGCACACGGCCCCGCGCAGCCACGGATGGCCGCGACCGGGCAGCGTGCCGTCATCGGAAAGGCTGTTGAAGTCTCTCATGAAGAGTTCTCCTCGTCGGTTCAGGATTCTTCAATTGGATTGTCAGGCAAGACCCGGAAAATCAGTCTAAATGGAACCACGCCAAATAGCGATGGGTTTTGCAGGGAGTTGGGGGTTTGCGGTATGTGTGTTCCAACCCATTGCCAACCGTAGAAGGTTTGCCATACAATGTCCAGTCAACCGGAAAGACCCTTTTCTTCAAGACGTCTTCCAGAGGGAGTCCCGCATCACCATGGGTAAAATCTCAAAGTACATCACCTATCGCGGAGGCGAGGGCCAGTGGTCGTGGCTCCTGCACCGCATCACGGGGATTGGCGTTTTTGTCTTTCTCCTGACCCACATTCTCGACACGGCAATGATCGGCTGGGGACCCAGGGCCTATAACGATGTCATGGCCGTGTTTCGGCATCCGTTGTTCCGGGTGGGCGAAGTGGTGCTGGCCGGCGCCGTGTTGTATCACGCCCTGAACGGTGTGCGGATTATCATCATCGATTTCTGGCCGGAATCCACGGTGGTGCAGAAAAAGCTCTTTTACGCTGTGGTGATTACCTTTTTATTGATCTTTGTGCCCGCCGCGATTTACATGCTGGCGTGGGTGGTGAAGTAGGAGGAACGGATGAACGGAGCGGGACGGCCAAGGCCGCAGGGCGGTATTGATCTTCTGGCATGGATCTTCATGCGCGTTTCAGGCGTTGTGTTGTTGTTCATGGTCCTCGTGCATCTTGCCATCATGCACATCATCAACAACATTGAGGTGATCAACTACCACTTTGTCGCCGTGCGGTTTGCCACCCCCTTCTGGCGGACTTACGACCTGGTGATGTTGTGGCTGGCGTTCATTCACGGGCTGAACGGCGTGCGGGTGATGATTGACGATTACGTGGGATCGCAAGGCTGGCGGGTGTTTTCTCTGGCTTCGCTCTACGTGTTGGGATTTGTGTTCCTGGCGCTGGGTTCGCTGGTAATTTTAACGTTTAATCCTGCGCATCCCTTTTAGGGGACGGCTGCGGGAGGCAAGGAACTGAGGTTTAAGGGATGGCCCATCGTTATGATGCTTTGATTATCGGGGCGGGCGGCGCGGGGTTGATGGCTGCGCTCCAGCTCTCTTCTCACGGCCGCGTCGCCGCCATCAGCAAGCTCTATCCCACGCGCTCGCACACGGGCGCCGCGCAGGGCGGCATTGGCGCCGCGCTGGGCAACCACGAAGAGGACCACTGGGAATGGCACATGTTCGATACGGTCAAGGGAGGCGACTACCTGGCCGACCAGGACGCGGTGGAAATCCTCTGCCGTGAAGCCATTGAAACCGTGTATGACCTGGAGCGCTGGGGCCTGCCCTTCAGCCGTACCCCGGAAGGCAAAATCGCGCAACGGCCGTTCGGCGGCCACACGCGGGACTTCGGCCAAGCTCCCGTGCGGCGGTCGTGCTACGCCGCGGACCGCACCGGGCACATGATCCTGCAGACGATGTACCAGCAGTGCCTGAAGAACCAGGTGCACTTCTACGACGAGTACCACGTGCTGGATCTGCTGATCGAACAGGGACGGTGCGCCGGCGTGGTGGCGCTTTGCCTGGCCACCGGGGAACTCCACACCTTCCACGCAAAGGCCGTGGTTTTTGCCACGGGCGGCTGCGGAAGGATGTTCAGCGTGACGTCGAACGCGCACGCCCTGACGGGCGATGGCATGGGCGTGGTTCTGCGGCGTGGGATTCCGTTGCAGGACATGGAATTTTTCCAGTTTCACCCCACCGGCATCTATAAGATGGGCATCCTGCTGAGCGAGGCCGCGCGCGGCGAAGGTTCCATTCTGAGGAACAAGGACGGCGAGCGCTTCATGGAGCGTTACGCGCCCGCTCTGCTGGACCTGGCCCCGCGCGATATGGTGTCGCGCGCCATCTACCGCGAAATCCGCGAGGGGCGGGGCATCGGCGGCAAGAATTACGTCCACCTCGACATGACGCACCTCGGCCGCGAGGTGCTGGACCTGAAGCTGCCCGACATCACTGATTTCGTAAGGACCTATCTGGGCATCGAACCCGCGAAGGAACTGATTCCCGTGCAGCCAACCGCCCACTACGCGATGGGCGGCATCCCGACCGACAATGACGGCCGGGTGGTGATTGACGAAAAGAGGACTCCGCTGCCGGGGCTTTATGCCGCGGGCGAGACGGCCTGCGTTTCCGTGCACGGAGCCAACCGGCTGGGCACCAATTCGCTGGTGGACATCCTGGTGTTTGGGCGGCGCAGCGGCCGGCACGCCGCGCGATTTATCAAGGAAAATGAACTGCCGCCGCTTGGAGAAAATCCGCAAGAGCGCTCGCGGGAAACCGTGGACCGGCTGCTCAATGGCCAGGGCTCGGAACGCGCCGCAGACTTGCGGGAAACGCTCCAGAACGAAATGATGGAGAAAGCTTCCGTCTTCCGCGACGCCGGAACCCTGACCGCCATGCGCGAAAAGATCAGGGAGATTCGTGACCGCTACAGCAAGGTTAAGATTGAGGACCGGGGCACGCAATACAATACGCAGCTTCTGGAAATATTTGAACTCGGCGTCCTGATAGACCTGGCCGACGTGCTGGTGGAAGGCGCGCTGGCCCGGCAGGAGAGCCGGGGAGCGCATTTCCGCGAAGACTTCCCGAAGCGCGACGACCCCAATTTCCTGAAGCATACCCTGGCGTACCTTGGACCCAAGGGAATCGAGTTGGCCTATAAGCCGGTGACGATCACGAAGTTCGAGCCCAAGGAAAGGAAGTACTGATCCATGCAGGTGACGCTGAAGATCCGGCGCTTTAATCCGGAGAAGGACCAGGAACCGTGGTGGGGCGAGTACAAGTTTGAAGCCGAGCCCACCGACCGGCTGCTCGACGCCCTGAACCACGTGAAGTGGTATCTCGACGGGACGCTGACCTATCGCCGCTCCTGCGCGCACGGTGTGTGCGGGTCAGACGCCATGCTCATCAACGGCCACAACGGCCTGGCCTGCAAATTGCTGCTGAAAAACCTGGGCGGCAAGATCACCGTGGAACCCATGCGGGGCTTTCGCGTGATCAAGGACCTGCTGGTCGACATGGACTCGTTCTTCGACAAGTACAAGAAGATCAAGCCTTACCTTATCAGCCAATCGGAGGAGCCCGACCAGGAAAGGCTGCAGTCCATCGAAGACCGTGAGAAATTTGACGACACTACGAAATGCATCCTGTGCGGCGCCTGCACCACTTCCTGTCCGTCATTCTGGGCCAACCCGGAATACCTGGGGCCCGCCGCAATTGTCAACGCGCACCGCTTTATCTTTGACAGCCGCGACGAAGGAAACGAAGAGCGGCTCGACATTCTGAATACGGCCGAGGGCGTCTGGCGCTGCCGGACGATTTTCAACTGCGTTGAAGCCTGCCCGCGCGGCATCAACGTGACCCGCGCCATCGGGGAAGTCAAGAAGGCTTTGCTGTTCCGCAAGGCTTGAGCACGACCCGGGACTTTATCTGTCTGACAAAAATTTCCTCAGGAGGATTCCGATGTCCTTCCAGAGTTCCAACTCACTCACGCGGCGTGAACTGCTGGCCGGCATGGGCGCTTCTCTGGCCCTCGGCGGCGCACCCCGTACACCAGCGAGTAAACCGATGAAATCCAATGGTCAAAAGGAGTCTGCTGCCGGCCAACAGTACGACATGCTGATCCGTGGCGGCAGGGTGGTGGATCCGTCGCAGGACCTTGACGCTGTGCGCGACGTGGCGATTGCCGGCGGAAAAATCGCGAAAGTAGAGGCGAGCATTCCCTCAAGCCATGCGAGGGAAGTCATCGATGCCGGCGGGAAAATTGTGACGCCGGGCCTGATTGACATCCATACCCACGTCTTCCCGTACGTTGGGCCTTATGGCATCGAGCCAGACCCTTACTGCCTGCGCCGTGGCGTGACCACGGTGGTGGATGCAGGCACCTCAGGGTGCTTTGCCTTTCCCGCTTTCAGAAAGTTCATTATCGAACGGGCTGCCACGCGCATCCGGCCGCTGATCCACGTGGTCTCGATCGGCATGATCGCCGGAGGCACGCCGAACATGGGCGAACTTGAAGATTTGCGATACTGCGTCCCGAAGCTCGCCGTTGAAGCCGCCAACAAAAATCGTGACCTGGTGGTCGGCTTCAAGATCCGCTTTTCCAGGGGCTACACCGGTCCAAACGATTACGAGGGCATGAAGCGCGCCCGCGAGGCCGCCGACGAAGCTCAACTGCCCCTGATGATTCATATTGGCTTGTCGTATACGCCGCTGCCCAAGTTGCTGGCGCTGATGAAAAAGGGTGACGTGGTGACCCATTCTTTCAACGGCCGTCCGAACGGCATCGTCGACAGCAGCGGAAAGCTTCTGCCGGAGGTGATAGAAGCCCGAAGACGCGGCGTGCTTTTCGACGTGGGGCACGGATCAGGCAGTTTTTCGTTTGACACCATGGAGAAATGCCTGAAGCAGAACTTCCTGCCCGATACGATTTCAAGCGACCTCTATTCCGACAACATCCATGGACCCGTGTTTGACCTGGTCACAACGCTTTCAAAGTTTCTCCTGCTGGGCCTGGACTTGCGCCAGGTGGTGGAACGCGCAACGGTGAATTCCGCCCGGGTGTTCAACTTCGGAGCTGAAATTGGGACCCTGCGTCCCGGCGCGGAAGCTGACGTCAGCGTGCTGGAACTGCGGGAAGGAAAGTTTGTTTTTGTCGACTCGAGCAGGCAAAAGCGGACCGGTCGGCAGAAGATTGAGCCGGTGGTGACCATCCGCGCCGGGAAAGCCTGGTACCCGACCGCCTAGTGCGCGGGTTTCGAAGTCCGGCAGAAATCAGTCCTGCGGATTGAATGCCTTCCCCATGGACGGCGGGGCGCCCATCTGGCAAAGCACTCCGTCGACCGGCGGCCGTTGTAGTATAATTGGCTTTTTGATGCCGGCTGACCGGTGAGCGAACCTCGTGGGAGTTGGGTGAAGGCAGGTTTGTCTTGCCAGGCGGTGCCGGAAAGCTGCCGCTGAGGAAGCTGATTGCCTGGAGGTTGGGGCACCGCCCGTGGGATGGCCCGCATCTTAAATTCTTCATGAAACTTTCTCGCCGCCATATGCTGGGCTCGGGAGCGGCCCTCCTGGGTTCCAAACTGATGGAAGTTGTGACCACGCCCATCTGGAGATGGTCGGGAATCCCTGTGCTCAATGCCGCGGAAGTTCCGAGTCCGGAGGCCCCCATTCCCGTGACCTACGTCGATGTGGCAAAGGAGGCGGGACTTAACACCGTGAACGTGTGGGGTGGCGTTGACCACAAGAAGTACATTGTCGAAGCCAAGGGAAACGGGATTGCCTTCTTTGACTATGACAACGATGGCTGGATTGACATCTATCTGACCAACGGAAGCCGGCTGGACACAAAATGGCCTGCGGGCCAGGCTCCCACGACCCACCTGTACAAAAACAATCGCAACGGAACCTTTACGGACGTGACAGAGCACTCCGGCCTTGGGCAGACCGGCTGGCAGACGGGGGTTTGCATCGGCGATTACGACAACGACGGTTGGGACGACCTTTTCCTGACTTTCTGGGGGCACAACATCTTGTTCCATAACAACGGCGACGGGACGTTTACCGATGTCACCAGGAAGACCGGCCTTTATCAGGACGAGGTTCGATGGGGCTCCGGGTGCACCTGGATTGATTATGACCGTGATGGTCACCTGGATCTTTTTGTCTGCAATTACATGGTGCTGGACCTGGCCAAGATCCCGGTGCCGGGGCAAAGCGGTTACTGCCAGTGGAAGGGATTTCCTGTAATGTGCGGGCCGCGCGGCTTGCCCGGCGGGTCGAACATTCTGTTCCACAACAACGGTAACGGAACCTTCACCAACGTGTCCGAGAAGTCGGGGATCCTGAAGACCGGCCCGCGATATTCCATCACCGCCGTGACCTATGATTTTGATAACGACGGCTGGCCCGACCTCTATGTGGCTGTCGATTCCGAGCCGAGCATTCTGTTCCAAAACAAGCATGACGGGACTTTTGAAGACATGGGTGTCATGGCCGGGTGCGCCTACAACGAAGACGGACAGGAACAGGCCGGCATGGGTGTGGGCGTGGGCGACTACGATTGTGATGGCTGGTTTGACATTTTCAAGACCAACTTCTCCGACGACACTTCGGATCTTTACCACAACAACGGCGACGGCACTTTTACGGACGTCACGTTCATGGCTGGGGTGGGCCAGGATACCCAGGATGTGAAATGGGGCTGCGGCTTCGTGGATTATGATAATGACGGCTGGCCGGACATCATTCAGGTCAACGGCCACGTTTACCCCGAAGTTGACCAGCACCACTTGAGCCAGACTTTCAAAGAGCCCAGGATTGTCTATCGCAACCTGGGGAATGGAAGGTTCAAAAACGTTTCATCGGAATTGGGACCGGGAATTAGCGAGCGTTTTTCCAGCCGCGGGGCTGCATTTGGCGATTACGATAACGATGGCGACATCGATGCTGTCATTTGCAATATGAACGATGTGCCTTCACTGCTCCGCAACGACGGTGGAAACAAGAACAACTGGATCAAGCTCAAACTGGTTGGGACCGTGTGCAACCGTACCGCCATTGGCGCGCGGGCTTATGTGACCACCGGAAAGCACCGGCAGATGAACGAGGTCAGCAGCGGAACCAGCGTGATGTCGCAGAGCGACCTTCGTCTGCATTTCGGCGTCGGCAAAGCTGCGAAGGTTGATTTGATTGAGGTCAAGTGGCCGACCACGCAGAAAATCGAGAAGTTCACCAACCTTGACGTCAACCAAATCCTGACCATCCGCGAGGGCCAAGGGATCATCAAAAAGGCAAAGCCGGGCACGTAATGGCTTCTGGAGTTCCTCGGGCGCCTTTGATCCAGAACGGGTGGTGGGTAAAATCATGGAGTAAGGAAGGGACCGGCAGAAGGTTTTGCCGGTTTTCTCATTTTGATGACTTGGACCTTTTCTGCGCGTGACGAAGGCCGGCCTTTGCGTTCATGCCGGATGGCACGCTTGTGGCCAACCTTCGTTCTGCTTTTCGCCTGCGCCGGCAGAAGTGCCGGCTGGAACTCTGCCACCCTGTCAGGCGCACCGGCCGAGGCACCCCCCAAGATTTCGAACATCCAGCCTTCTCAAGCCAGTCCCGGCAGCCGAATCACCGTGAAGATCACGGGTGAGAACTTTTTGAACGGGGCTTATGTCTCGTGTTCAGATCCGGCCGTCCATGTGCTCGCCACACGGCGCGCCAGCGGGACAGAGTTGGATGTGGATATTTCTGTCGGCCAGATAGCGAAGCCGGAATCAGTTGTCCTCTATGTTTCAAACCCTTCGGGCGCGTCGGCGCAAACGGCGTTCGCGATTGCTTCAGCCACGGCGAAGCCGGCACAGGCAAGCGAGTCCTCGTCCCCAGACGCGCCGGTTGTGACCCAGGTTGATCCGGCCCGTGCCGCGCCCGGCAGCAAGCAGACGGTGAAGGTGACGGGGAAGAACTTTAAGGAAGGCGCCAAGGTTGCTTTTTCCAATCCCGGCATCCGCGTCCTGGGAACCGATTTCAAGAAATCGACGCAGCTGCTGGCGCAAATCGAAGTGGCGCCCAACGCGCCCTCGGGCAAAACGAGCCTGTTTGTCATTAATCCCGATGGCAGCGAAGTGGAGGCGGGTTTTGAAGTCGGCGGGGGAAATTCAGCGCAGGCCGGAACCTCGACGGAAAAGGCTTCATCCCCCGCAACCATGCCAACGCAGCAATGGAGCGTCTACAACCTTGGAGACGCCACGAGCATTTTCCAGAACCCCGGCAAGGCCAAGGGGCAGTTGGTTGTGAAAAGCGGCAAACTTGAATACGACCAGGACGGGAAGGCCGTTTTTGCTGTCAATCCGGCCGATATCCAGGAAATTGCTCCCAACGTCTTTTTCGGGCTGAACACCGGGACTTTCCACATTATCCTGAATTCCGGAAAGACGTATAACTTTGTTCCCTCAAGCTTGGCACCCGCCGATACCAATTCGATTGTCGAATCCCTGCGCAGCGCGTTGAAGTGAGTGCCGGTCCTCCGCGCGCCATGCGGGCGGATGTCCCTGCGGCCGAGCATCAGCGAGGTGCTGGTCCCATCGAAGAGACATCGGCTTTTGTGTCTTTTTGTTCCATTTCCACACGGGTCCTGGGCAGGCTTTGCGGATACTTTTCCTGAAGAAATGCGATCATCTGCTCGCGGACCAGACAGCGCAGGTCCCAGGCCTTAGGCGAATCAGAAGCGCTCATCAAGGCGCGCACTTCCATTGTGTGGGGAGTTGCGTCGGTTACCTGAACACCCCAGACCTTTCCATCCCACAGGTCGGTGGTTTTCAAGATACGATGAAGTTCCTGGCGGATTTCCTCTACCGGAACGGTGTAATCGGTGTAGAGAAAGACCGTCCCCAGCAGGTCTGCCGTGACGCGAGTCCAGTTCTGAAAAGGGTGTTCGATAAAGTAGGAGATCGGGACCACCAGCCTGCGCAGGTCCCATATTCGAACCACCACGTAAGTGGTGGTGATCTCCTCGATCCACCCCCATTCACCTTCCACGATTACCACGTCCTCCAGCCGGATGGGTTCGGTGAGTGCGATCTGGAGTCCGGCAAGCAGACTGGAAAGTGTTGGCCGCGCGGCCATGCCGACGATGATTCCGGCAATGCCGGCCGAAGCAAAAAGGCTGACGCCAAACTGGCGGATGCTCGGAAATGTCATCAGCATCACTGAAAAAGCAACAATGCACGCGACGACTGTGGCTGTCCTCCGAAGGACATGAATCTGCGTCTGAATCTTCCGAGCCCGCAGATTATCTCGAACACCGATCTTGTATTTATCACTGGCAACGTCTTCAAAAACGTCGATCAAGATAATCAGCAGCCAGGCTATCGCGGCAATCATGCCCAGGGCAATGATGTGCCGTACAACCCCCATGGGTCCCGGCGGCAGAGAGGTGGCAGGCAGGGCCAGGAACAACGCCAGCAAGGGAAGTATCAGCTTGGCGGGCCTTCTTCCGTGTTCTACCAATGAGTTGTCAATCACGCTGCCCGTTTTTTTAGCAAGCCGCTTCCCGGCGGAAAACAGAATTTTGTGAGCGATGCGGGCGAGGACGACGGCTCCAACCAAGATCCCGACGGAAATTGCCCATTCCTGCCAGTTATTCACCAGTTGGGACATTATTTTCACTGCCTCCACAACATTGTCATCGTAGCCTACTCTCGGGCCTCCAAGAGCCTGCCTGTCAGTATGCTACAGCTACAAGCGGCGTCATCGATATGTTATAGTAAAATCTGCCCGCAAGATGTTTCTCAAACGCGCGGGCCTTCTCCCATGAAACGCTACGGTGAACATCGTTTTCCAGGGAAGCTGTTGGTTGTCGAGGGCATCGACGGCTCCGGCAAATCGACACAGTTGAACCTCCTCCATCAATGGCTCCGGGCCGAAGGTTACGGGACCGTCTTCAGTGAATGGAACTCCTCCCCTCTGGTGCGCGACACAACGCGGCGTGGCAAGAAGAAAAAGATGCTGACCCCGGCCAGCTTCTGCCTGATTCACGCCACCGACTTTGCTGACCGTATGGAGCACAACATTATTCCGCTGTTGAAGGCCGGTGCAGTGGTGCTCTGCGACCGATACATTTACACGGCTTTTGCGCGGGATGTGGCGCGCGGGATGGATCCGGGGTGGGTGAGGGAGCTTTACTCCTTTGCCGTGAAGCCCACGCTGGCCTTCTATTTCCGCGTCCCCATGGAGGTTGCCATGAAGCGCTTGCTGAACGGTCGCAGCGGCTTCAAGTTCTATGAGGCTGGAATGGATATGGAATTGAGCAGCGATCCCGTGGAAAGTTTTGAACTTTTCCAGGGCCAGATTCTCGAAGAATACGACAAGATGATTCCGGAGTTTGACCTGACCGTGGTGGATGCCACGCTACCGATCGAGGAGCAGCAAACCCGGATGCGGCAACTGGTGAGGGCAAAACTCGCGCAGGCAAAACGACTGAGGGTGGCACCATGAGATCAACCTACGGGGTGGTCTTGCCGGAGATGAAGCTGGACAACCTGCCGGGTAAGCTGATTGTGATTGAAGGGACGGACGGAGTGGGGCGCTCAACGCAGATCCAGCTGCTGAGACCCTGGCTCGAACAGCAGGGCCGGGCGGTTGTGGACACCGGCATGACGCGGTCCAAGCTGGCAGGAAGGGGGATTAAGCAGGCCAAGCAGGGGCACACACTGGGCCGGGTGACCCTGAACCTGTTTTATGCCACCGATTTTGCCGACCGTCTGGAAAACGAAATCGTTCCGGCATTGCGGGCGGGGTTTGTGGTGCTGACGGACCGCTATACCTACTCCCTGATTGCGCGGGCCGCCGTCCGTGGAATTGATTCTTCCTGGGTCCGGAACGTTTACCGCTTTGCGCTGATCCCTGACGCGGTTTTTTACCTTCGGATCGGCGTGGACGAACTAATTCCCCGCGTGGTTTTCTCAACGGGTTTCGATTACTGGGAATCCGGTATGGACCTGAATCCCAGCGAAGACATGTATGAGAGCTTCCGGAAGTACCAGACGGCCCTGCTGGCTGAGTTTGAAAAACTCGTGGAAGAGTATCAATTCAAGGTGATTGACGCGACTCAGGATATTCCTGTTGTTTTTGAAGAACTGCGGGAAGGGATCAGCGGTGTGCTCACAGAAAACGAGCTGCCGTCACTCGAGACGGTGGCGGCCCAAGGGCGTCAAGAGGCTCCTTCCGACGGGAACTCGCCGCCGGCAGACAATAACGGGTCGGGAAACTGAGAGGGTCAGACTGATGATCCGGCAAACAGGGCTGCCGGCGAATTCACCACCGCGCGCACCCATTCCCTGGTCTTGTTGAATCCGGTCTTGTCCCGGGTCATCTCAAAGTACTTCTTCTCAAGCGTTGACAGCATAGTCCGATTTCTCATTATCAATCGTTCAATCTGTACAGCCAGTTCCAGGTGGTCGTGCAGAAAGTCCCGGTCAGCGATCATTCCGATGACAGCTTCCTCAAACACCACCAGATCGTGCCAGTCCCCAAGTTGGGTCTGGAGACTTCGGAGCCAGATCAAGGTTTCCTTGCTTCCTGAAACGCCGAAAGCATGAATCAGCTCAATCAGATATCGGGCACGCTTGGCCGCAATGCGCGTGCGGTGCAAACTCGCAGCATCGTGCTCGTGGCGCGAGAGCGCGACTTCCTGTTCAAGCGCTCCCCACATGGTTTTCAGCGCTTCGCTGATACGCTCGTAGAATTGGTCACTGGTCAGGCCTGGTCCTGTTCCATTCCGGCCCGCACTTGGGGCTGCTTGAGCAGAGTCCCTGTCGGAGGGCAGGCACTCCTTCAGGCGAACATAGATGGCTGAAAGGTTGGCTTTGGCCAGCTTGCGCAAAGATTTTTCCCGCCGGACGGAACGCAATTCCCTCAGATAATCCCCAATAGCCTCCCATGCTTCCCGCCGGGGAGTGCGTTTGCGTGAAAGCGCTGTATCAACGCGTTCGAGCAGCACGTCATAATTCCTGATTTCCGACAAGGAACTTCGACAGCGCTTGAGTCCACGGTACAGTTTTCGAATTTCTCCCGAGTGGGGGGATGGGTAGACCAGATCAATCACCTGCTGAAGTCGCCGGGTAGCCACCCTCAGGTCATGAATAGCGTCAGGACTATCACCCTGCAGAACTTTCGGTTCGAGGGAAACACAGCGGTCAAGATGCTTGATGGCCAGGCTGGAAACACGGGCCCATTCGCCCGGCTGGCGGGTGCCGTTCTCTTCGTGGGCCGCGGCTTCCGGCGTGGCGGATTGACCCTCCGGCTGGGTACTACCCCGGCCGGTTTCCACTGGAGCGTCCTGCAGAAATGTGGACAAGGAATTGTCCTCGGAGGCGTTATGCCCGGCGTGTCCGTTTACGTGAGCCATCGAAACCACCTGGCGTGGTGCAGTCTCTCTCCTCTTTGGAGGCCAGCCAGCACCGCAGCTCGCCGTTAGAAGGCAAGTCCCCAAAAAACTTATGAACCTATAGCAACAGTGTACAGGCAAACCAGGTCTAACACAACGCCACCCGGTGGGGTCAGCCCGACCCGACCAGACAGTCCTAAATTCCTCAATTTCCGGCAAGAAAGGCCTCATGCCAGCCTTTTTCGTAAATTATCCATAAGCCGAAAATGTGACGCTCATCACTGCGAGGGATGTCCCTCTGGCCTAGCCTTATCTTGTAATAGAGTTTTTCATAGCACGGAGGGAAAAGATGGCGAGAGCCATGCGCACAATTGACGGCAATGAGGCTACTGCGTCCGTGGCCTATGCGACAAGTGAAGTGATTGCCATCTACCCGATCACGCCCTCATCCCCAATGGGTGAACTTGCGGACCAGTGGGCGGTGGAAGGCAGGCCCAACATCTGGGGCGCGGTCCCCAAAGTGATGGAAATGCAGAGCGAGGGCGGGGCTGCCGGGGCCCTGCACGGAGCGGTCCAGGCTGGAGCGCTTGGCACAACCTTCACCTCCTCGCAGGGGCTCCTTCTGATGATTCCTAACATGTATAAGATGGCGGGTGAGCTGACGCCTGCCGTTCTCCACGTGGCAGCCCGGACGGTGGCGACACACGCACTTTCCATTTTTGGGGACCACAGCGATGTGATGGCCACGCGAGCCACAGGCTTTGCGCTGCTGGCTTCCAACACCGTTCAGGAAGCCATGGATCTGGGTTTGATTGCCCACGCCGCCACCCTGGAATCGAGGATTCCTTTCCTCCAGTTCTTTGACGGATTTCGCACCTCGCACGAGATTTCCAAGGTTGAACAGATTGAAGAGGCCGACATCAGGGCGCTGATGGACCAGGACTCCGTCCGGGCCCACCGGGATCGCGCGTTATCGCCGGACCACCCGTTCATCAGGGGAACGGCGCAAAACCCCGATGTTTTTTTCCAGGCCCGGGAGGCCGCCAATCCGTTTTACCTGGCCTGCCCGACCATTGTTCAAGATGTGATGGATCGCTTTTCGAGGATCATCGGGCGGTCCTACAACTTGTTCGATTACGTGGGTGCCCCGGACGCCGAGCGTGTGATTGTGATGATGGGTTCAGGCGCGGAGGCCGCCCAGGAAGCTGTGGAACACCTGGTTGAGAAGGGCGAGAAGGTCGGCCTGGTCAAAGTTCGCCTCTACCGTCCTTTTCCCGTGGAGCACTTTGTTGCGGCGCTGCCCTCGACGGTGAAAACAATCGCGGTCCTTGATCGCACCAAGGAGCCCGGCGCGGTGGGCGAGCCGCTCTACATGGATGTGGTGACGGCTCTGCATGAGGCTGCGGGCGCCCCGGAGGCGAAATTCAGCGCCAATCCGACAGTCGTTGGCGGGCGCTATGGGCTCTCCTCCAAGGAATTCACTCCTGCCATGGTGAAGGGAATTCTGGACGAGATAGCGAACGGCAAGCCGAGAAATCATTTTACTATCGGCATTATTGACGACATTTCGCACACCAGCCTTTCTTACGACCCTGAGTTCTCAACGGAGAATCCGGGAGCCGTGCGGACCATTTTTTACGGTCTGGGTTCTGACGGCACGGTCAGCGCCAATAAGAATTCCATCAAGATCATCGGAGAAGAAACGGAAAACTACGCTCAGGGTTATTTCGTTTACGACTCCAAAAAGTCCGGCTCAGTGACGGTTTCGCACCTGCGTTTTGGAAAGAGGCCCATCCATTCCACTTACCTGATCAACAAGGCCAACTTTGTGGCCTGCCATCAATTCGGGTTTCTCGACCGCTTTGACGTTCTGGCGGCAGCAGAGCAGGGAGCAACGTTTCTACTGAACTCTCCCTACGGGCCGGAGGAAGTCTGGGAACACCTGCCGCGCACTACCCAGGAGCACATTGTTAACAAGAAGCTGAAATTTTACGTGATTGACGGCGTCAAAGTTGCCGGGGAAGCGGGAATGGGCGGGCGGATCAATACCGTCATGCAGACCTGCTTCTTCGCTCTCAGCGGCGTACTGCCCCGTGATGAAGCCATCCAACAGATCAAGCATTCCATCGAAAAAACCTACGGGAAACGCGGGGAAATAATTGTTCAGAAGAACTTTGCGGCAGTCGACCGGGCACTCGAGAATCTCCATGAGGTTTCCGTCACGCAGCAGGCCAACAGCGTTTTTGACATTCAGCCGCCGATTCCGGCCCGGGCGCCGGAATATCTCCGGAACGTTACCTCGCGGATTATCGCAGGCGAGGGCGATTTGCTTCCGGTCAGCGCATTCATTCCCGATGGGACATTTCCGTCAGGCACGGCCCAGTGGGAAAAGAGAAACATCGCGCTGGAAATTCCCGTGTGGGACCGTGACTTGTGTATCCAATGTGGCAAGTGCGTGCTGGTGTGTCCCCACTCCGTGATCCGGGCGAAAATCTACGATCCCAAGTTGTTGGAACAAGCGCCGGCCAGCTTTAAGTCGACTGCCGCGCGCTGGAAGGACTTTAAGGAATACCGCTACACGCTGGCGGTTGCGCCGGAGGATTGCACGGGTTGCACACTGTGCGTCCAGGTTTGCCCGGCGAAGAGCAAGAGCGAAGCCCGCCATAAGGCGATCAACATGGCGCCCCAGCCGCCGCTGCGGGAACAGGAGCGCGAGAATTGGGATTTCTTCCTGCAGTTGCCGGAAATGGACCGTGCTCCTCTCAGTGTGGGACAGGTGAAGGACGCGCAATTGCTGGAACCTCTGTTCGAGTTTTCCGGCGCTTGTGCGGGTTGCGGCGAAACACCCTACATCAAACTGATGACGCAGTTGTTTGGAGACCGCTCCCTGATTGCCAATGCCACCGGATGCTCGTCGATATACGGCGGTAACCTTCCTACCACTCCGTACACCATGAACCATGAAGGTTTGGGCCCGTCGTGGTCGAATTCGCTGTTCGAAGACAACGCGGAATTCGGGCTTGGCATGCGCCTGGCGGTGGACAAGCAGGCCGATTACGCCCGTTATCTGGTGGGACATCTTGTCGGGCAGGTGGGTGAAGAACTGGCGGCGCAGGTTCTCGCAGCCGATCAGGCGACGGAGTATGGCATCAGGAAACAGCGGGAGCGGGTCCGGGCGCTTAAGGAAAAGCTTGAGGGGCTTGACACGCTTGAAGCGCGTGACCTGCTGAAAGTCGCCGATTATCTGGTCAAGAAAGACGTTTGGATTGTGGGAGGAGACGGCTGGGCCTATGACATCGGTTTTGGTGGCCTCGATCACGTGCTGGCGTCGGGAAAGAACATCAACGTTCTCGTTCTGGATACCGAGGTCTACTCCAATACAGGCGGCCAGATGTCGAAGGCGACCCCGCGCGCGGCCGTGGCCAAATTTGCCGCCGGTGGCAAGGAGAACCGCAAGAAGGACCTGGCGATGATGGCCATGACTTACGGCAACGTCTACGTGGCCAATGTGGCCATGGGCGGGAATGATACGCACACCATCAAGGCCTTTCTTGAGGCTGAGGCGTATGATGGGCCATCGATGATCATCGCTTACAGCCACTGCATTGCTCACGGCTACGACCTGGCCTTTGGCATGGAACAGCAGAAGGCCGCAGTTCAGTCCGGGTACTGGCCATTGTTCCGCTTTAACCCTTCGCTGGCCATGGAGGGGAAGAATCCCCTGCACATCGATTCCCGGCCGCCATCGCTTCCCCTTGAGAAGTACGTCTACAACGAAACTCGCTACACCATGCTCGTCAAGTCCCGGCCGGAGGTTGCCAAGCAGGCTTTGAAGCTGGCCCAGGAGGATGTGCGGGCGCGCTGGGAGCTGTATGAGAAATTGGCGGCATCGCCTGTAGCCGAAATTCCCAAGGAAGTGAAAAAATGACCGATCTCGCCACAACGTACCTGGGATGCCAACTGAAGAGCCCGCTTGTCGCTTCGGCCTCGCCCTTGTCGGAGGAGATTGACAACCTCCGCCAGATGGAAGACGCCGGAGCCGGAGCGGTGGTCCTCCACTCGCTGTTCGAAGAGCAGATTATCCGGGAAAGCGAGGAGCTGAATCGGAGCCTCTCCGCGGGCACCGAGAGCTTTGCAGAATCATTGACCTACCTGCCGGAAGTTACGCAGTACAAGCAGGTCCCGGATTTCGGGGCGTCGAGCAGCGCGCCGGATATGACGCGCTACAACCGCGGCCCGGAAGGTTATCTGGAACATGTGCGCCGGGCGGCGGAAGCCGTCAGCATCCCGGTGATTGCCAGCCTCAACGCCACTTCGCCGGGAGGATGGGTGAAACACGCCCAGAAAATAGAAGAAGCCGGAGCCTCGGCTCTCGAACTCAACATCTATTTTTTGCCGACGGACCCGAACACATCCAGCTCTGATGTCGAAAAGACCTATTGCGAGCTGGTCAGGCAGGTGAAGAATACCCTTCGCATTCCAGTAGCGGTCAAGCTGGGACCTTATTTCAGCGCGATGGCCAATTTTGCGCAAGGGCTTGATGCGGCCGGGGCGGATGCGCTGGTGCTTTTTAACCGGTTCTACCAGCCCGATTTTGATATTGAGAACCTCGACGTGGTACCAACCGTGCACCTGAGTACGTCTCAGGAGCTTCTGCTGCGGCTGCACTGGGTGGCCATTCTTTACGGACACATCCGATCGGACATGGCGATCACGGGTGGTGTTCACACGGCGGAGGACGTCCTGAAAGCCATGATGGCGGGTGCGCGAGTGGCAATGATGACCTCCGCATTGCTGAGGAACGGGATTGGCCATCTGGAACGCGTTCGCGACGATATGGTCCACTGGATGGAAGAACATGAGTATGAATCGATCCGTCAGATGCAGGGAAGCCTGGCCTTGCGGTCGGTTCCGAACCCGGCCGCTTTTGAGCGGGCCAATTACATGCGTGTGCTGGGTTCCTACAGGCCGCGCTCCATCGGCTCGTGGCCGATGGGAATGACGAACGGAGAATGAAGTCGCCGCGAGTTCAGTTGATTCCCGGTTCCTTTAGACAGTGAGACTTCGGGCCTGGGACCCGAAGTGAAGGAGAGGAAGTTGAAAGGGAGGTGGGTGGTCATGCGTACCATTTATGCGTTAGGCATTTGTCTTATCCTGCTGCTTCCTGGACTTTCCTGGGCTCAGGAAAAACAGCCACAGCAAGGTACTCAGCAAACCCAGACGACGGCGCCTTCAACGGAAGCGCCCCCTACGCCAACGGTGCCGCACCAGTTTGTCTTTACACCGGAGCAGAAGGGAATGAAGAATCCGGAAAAGTTTACCGAAGAGTCGGTGGATAAGGGAAAGAAGTTGTTTGCAACGCAATGTGCGATGTGCCATGGGAAAACCGGCGACGGCAAGGGCGACCTTGCAGCGGTCATGCACGTTGAGCCACAGGATTTTACCAAGCCGGAAACATTGGGCGCCCGAACGGACGGGGAAATTTTTACGATTATTAATGTCGGGTCACCGTCAATGCCGGCAGAGGCGAAGAGATTGAAAGCAAATCAAGCCTGGGACCTGGTCAATTTCTTACGAACATTGGAGGGGAAGAAGCCTGCCAAATCTGCGGGAACTCAGACTGAGTCTGCGGTTCCTTAGCTGATTTTCAGAACCTCGCATTCGGAGCACTCTTATCGCTCATAACCGCACTGTGTCGATCCTCAGATCGTGGGAACAAGATGGCACGGGGTGTGAGTCAGGAGTAAATTACGCTGGAGGTCCTGAATATGTTCGGCGTTTCCTTTTGGAAAACACTGGGGCTGGTCTGTGCTCTGTTGATTGCATCGCCAGCCCTTCTGTGGGCGCAGGTGCCCTCTCATGTTCCTGTTCCCAAGGACAACCCCCAGACCGCCGCAAAGGTTGGGCTGGGAAAACAACTTTATTTCGACCCCCGGATTTCTGTGACGGGGACAGTGTCCTGCAACTCCTGCCATAACATTATGTCCAACGGAACAGATAGTCGTCCTGTATCCGCTGGCGCACACGGAAAACTTGGCGAGCGCAACGCCCCCACGGTTTTCAACGCGGCCTTTCGCAGCGTGCAGTTCTGGGACGGGCGGGCTGCCAGTCTTGAAGAACAGGCGAAAGGCCCTCCGACAAATCCCATCGAAATGGGAATGCCGAGTGGAGAGGCCATCGTGGAGCGAATCCGGGCCATTCCGGGGTATCGCCAGCTGTTTGCAAAAGCGTTTGGCGGTAGCCAGCCGGTAACGTTTGACCATATTGCCCAGGCCATTGCCAGTTTTGAGCGGACGCTGACCACTCCCGGCAGCCCTTACGACCGCTTTATGGCGGGTGACAAAAGTGCCCTGAGTCCGGCGGCGCAACGCGGGCTTAAATTGATGGAATCGGCTGGCTGTACCAGTTGTCACAGCGGACCTCAGTTCAATGGGCCCGCACAGCCGATGGGGACGGGCTTCTATATGAAGTTCCCGTTGAATCCTGACAATGTGTACGTGAAAAAGTACAATCTGACTGCAGACACAGGGCGCTTTGAAGCCACCCACCAGGATGCGGACCGTCACATGTATGTCGTGCAGTCCCTCCGGAATGTTGAAGTGACGGCACCCTACTTCCATAACGGTTCGGTGAAGAACCTTGACGAAGCGGTCAGGTTGATGGCAAAGACGCAACTGGATAAGACGCTTACCGGAAGCCAGGTGCAGGATATCGTGGCGTTCCTTGACAGCCTGACAGGTGAGTTCCCTCAAATCATGCTGCCGCGTTTGCCGGAGACCCCAAACACTACTTTGCTCGAAAAGTGAGCAACGGTTAGAGGCGGATCACTGCCCGTCATCAGACCGGGCGAGGAGAGTTTAGCCGGGAAGGCTTGATTAACCCATCTTCCTCATAACGCGCGGCGTAAGCCACCAGATGAGTTTCCCTGGCGGATGGGGTGGGAATTTATCGAAATCGATCCGGCAACATCCTCCTTTCTTAAACTGAAAGTTGGCCCGGGCGTTTCCGATGAGTTTTGCCACACCTTCACTGAGTTCCGGTTCATGCCCGATGACCAGAACGCTGCGGTGATCTGCCCGTTTGCTGAGGGAAGTCAGCAAGGCCTGCAATGAGCCGCCCGGCTGCAGGAAATCCGAGGACTCGATTGTGACGCCGGGTGCAAAAACTTCGGCGACGATGGCGGCCGTTTCCGAGGCCCTGATCAGCGGGCTGCTGATGATGGAGTCTACGCAAAGTCCAAGGCGGAACAGCCCTCGCGCGATCGCCTTCAACTTCTTCCTGCCCTCAGGCGTTAGTGGGCGTTTGGTGTCGTCAGCGAAATGGGGGTCGCCCCGCGCAACCGCAATTCCGTGTCGCATCACGTAAAGCTGAAATCCCTGTACATCATTGCTTCCGGGGGGTTCGTTCAGAGCAGTCATAGTCACCTTTTCGGACAGCGGTAGATAACATTCCCGAGCCCTGTGTCAGGGCGTCGAGCGTTTGACCTCAACGGGCCAGAGCCGTTCAAACTCCTGTTGGTAGGCCAAAGCAAGGTCTGGATCCCTGAGAACCAGCATATGATCAAAATTCCGCTCTTCGGAATCAAGGGTCCAATTATAGCTTCCGGTCAGAACGATGTGACGGTCAAGAACAGCAAATTTATGGTGTAACTTGGAACCCTTTTCCTTCCGCCCGTAAATCGCCTGGAAGGGAAGAGAGTTTTCAGCGAGGATCTTCCGCGTGACAGCGGTTGCCTGATATTTGTTTCGGTCAACCAGCAGTCGGACGCGGAGTCCGCGGTCCCGGGCCTTCCCCAGAGCACGGGCAAGCCGCGGATTTGTAATCCGGTATAATGCTGCGTCCACGCTGACGCGAGTCTCCAGCAGCAGGCGCTCGATCGTGCGAGCGACGGATCCTTGGGAAGTGAAGATTGTCTGATTGCCTGACTCGGGCATAGGGTTCTATTGTATTTTGTGCGGCGGACAAGATTCAAGGACAGTTATGGCGCATCATCCGGTGGAACCGCCTTCGTCCAACAAACACAGACCTCTTAACTCTTGTTGTGACGAAAGAGATAGAAGCAGCGTGGTTCGGCAGACCGCTGACTTTTGGTGAGAAAGCCGGTGACAGAATAGCCTTTCGAAAGGTAATTCAAGAAAATCTGGCGTGTTTCAAGCCGCCAGCGTCTTGCAAGCGGCAAGGCCTCTGTTCGCATGAGGTCCGTATTGGATGGAATTGCTGCCAGCAGTCTAAGTTCGCGATGGCTCAGGGTAATCTTCCTGTTTACCAGGAATTCTTTCCCGTTTGTAGCGGTTGCATTGATGATGGGCAAATCCGGGATTTCGGTGATGCTTTTCTCTCCAGCGAGGAGCCTCGCTATGCTTTTTGAGGCAATAGGCCAGTTCACAACAAGCCGGTCGCTCGGAAGCCCTTGTTCAATGCTGCTGTGAAAACGACCGTAGTAGTCGACAATATATTCTTCTACGCGCGCGCCCAGTTTGGTCAGATTCAGACTGGCGTTTCTGGTTTGCAGGGGGTCATAGGTCCAGCAGATGGACTTGATCCCCTGGGAGATGGCAAGGTCGCGGTGGGCGAGCTTTAATTGAAGGCCGAGACCCTGGCTGCGGTACCCGGGCAATATGCCCATCATATGCGACCAGTGAATGACCTGTCCATTGCGGCGAGCCAGCAGCGCATAAATGAAACCCACCAGTCGGCTCTTAACAAATGCCCCAAGCACCGCCCCGCCTGTCTTTTGCGTCACCAGCATCACTTCTGCCGCGACGCTCAGTCCTCCCCAGATAGACTTCTGGACAGCTTCGCATTTCTTGAAGTCTTCGTGCTTTACAAGGATTCTTACTTCGGGCGTTAGCATTGGATTTTACTTTGACCTCTCCCATGATCGAGGGCAGCCTGGAACTGGAAACCTATGGAAATATGGTAACTCCCTGTCTTTGTTATTCGCCGCACATCCCGCGGCGGGGTGCTCCGCAAGGGCAGGGACCGGGCTCACTCGAGAGTCCTTCGTGGGAAGTTCCTGCGACGGCAAACACGGATAACAGCTTCTCGACCTGTGTGCTTGAGCAATTCTTGCAAAGAATTTCAGCTCCCGAGCCATAGGAAATCTTTTCAAATTTTGATCCGCAGTCCCGGCACTGGTACTCAAAAATAGGCATATCAGAACCCTCCTACTTGAATATAGCCAAGCTTGCCGGGGTTTTCAATTAACTGCCGACCCAACAGGCGGTAAGAACCGCCGGGACTTGCCCCCGCCGATATTCAAAGCGAGACCCTGGGATGCAGACCGTTTTAGAAAAAGAAGGAAGGACAGGGCTGAGTTGCAGGAAGAGACGGGATTCCTAATTGAGGGTCCTATTCAAGGAAGGCAGGCGAAGTGTTGCCCTTCTCCGCGCCGAAATCACTTGATATCAGAGGGCATGTTGAACGCTTTCATATATGCCGGGACGTCTGGTCTGAATACGCGTCCATCAAGCATAAGAAAAGGCCGATTGTTTTTAGGTTGGTCTCTCTGTACCCCCCAAAGGCCCGGAAGAGCACCCGAACCCGGATGCGCGGAGTGCCTTGAAATTTTTCAGGCATTTGGCGCCCATTCCGGGCACGACTTTGCAGAGCGGAGTCGGCCCCATGGGATGGCTTGGCCTACGCGCTTGAATACTTCTGGCAGAGCGCTCTGACCTTGTGCATCAGTTTGGGGATGCCCGTCATGGGTTCTTCCTTCCCTTCGTATTCAACGGACATATAGCCTTTGTAACCGCCATCCTGGAACATTTTCCACACACGATCCATATCGATGGGCGTGCCGTCGTCGAAGAGGTCGCGAATGTGGGTGTGGGTGGCATAGGGAATGCAGTCCTTGATCTGAGCGTAGGGGTCCTCACCAGCTGTTGGGATAAAGTGGGTGATATCGAGGTTGATGCCAGCGTAAGGAGAGTTTACCCGGTGCATAATTTCCAGGCAAACATCCGCGTTTTGTGTGACACCGGCGTGGTCCTCGATGCCGAGCGTGATACCTTTTTTGCCCGCATAATCGCACGCGGGCTTCATGGTTTCAACCACCCAATCAGTTCCTTGCTTTACGGTTGCGCCGGGTGGAAGTTCACCCCCGAAAACGCGCAAGTGTGATGCACCCAGGCGGTCCGTAACTTCCACCCATTGTTTGATCTCTTCCAATACCTTCTGGCGTTTTGCGGCGGTTGCCTGGACCATACTGGAGCCGCAAGCCGCCCCCGAAAACGGCACGCCGTTCTCAAAGGCCAGATGCCGAAGGTCATCCAGGTAAGCCGGGTCGGTTGACTTGAACCAGTACACTGTCATATCCGCCCCTGCCGAGCCTATCTTGACCATTTCGCGAATGAAATCCTGCATGCTCAGCTGGCCGCTTTTCAAGTACTTCCGGTAGGAGTATGCACAACATCCCGGGAACATCCTCGCCATGGATTTTACTTCTCCGGGTGAATCGCCCCGCGTGGCACCCTGCGCCTGAGACGGCAACGCAAGTCCGGTACCCACGTAAGCTGCTGCTCCCGCAGATTGCAGGAAACGTCTTCGTGTGAACTGACCTTTCACTTTTGCCTCCAGAAACTGGTGTCTATTTGGGCAACGGCCGCACGGCAACTTCCTTGAAGAACACAATGTCATGATTGCTGTGGTTTTGAAGGCCAATGTACCCTTCGTTGGGTCGGGGACCCCGATAGGGTTCAAAGTTGTACTTGCGGGTTGGCGCCGGCTGACCATTGGTGTAGTCCGTAACCTTGACGCCGTTCACCGTAACGATTGTATGCGGACCGTCGAGTGAGATGACCATGGTGTTCCACTGCCCCGATCCTTTCCCGGGATAGGCCAGAGCTTTGGAGATCGAATAGATGCATCCGGTGGAATGATAAGCTTTGGTTTCCTTTCCGGGGTCGTTGTCAATCTGAACCTCGTACCCGTAATAGACGGGCATCCACGGTTCGCGCGGTTTGATGGGGATGCGGATGAAGACGCCGGAATTATCGTTCTTGTCGCGCATCTTGAAGACAGCCCGGATCTGTTCGTTACCAAATTTCCGGCCGGTATACCACAACAATCCCATCCCGCCGTATGATTCCAGCATTCCGTCAACTACCTTGAAGCCGCCCGGACCCACGTGTTCCCAGCCATCCATATTCTTGCCATTAAAAAGCTGCTTCCAGCCGTTCCTTTGGGCCATTCCAGGCATCGTGAAGAGTCCGAGAAAGGCGCAGCACAATAAAAAGCGTTTGACCATTTATCACTCCTCGATCTGTTAGACATTTCTTTCGCAGTTGAGCAGAGGCCGGCGGCACAGTGAGAAATCTCGCAGCCAATCCGCATGAGCCTTCCACCTACATTCATAGGCCGGAAGGGAATCTCTTTGCCCTCGCGACTCGGTAGTGTAGCATATCTGAGGTTCCAGACAAGTAAATGCGGAGGAATTCGCGCTCGGCGACCTGTAAAACGACCGCGGGAAATCGGACGAATAGGGCCCTTGGTGCGCGGGGTTGGACGGCCGGTCCGTAAGATCATCCTCAAAGGGTGGCTTTGGTGAATGGGAAAGCATAAAATTAGGCCAAGGCAGCGTGTTACGCTATGGGATCGGCGAGGGAACCCGGGCTTTCGGGCACGAATTCCTTCGGATTGCGACAAGCTTGTTGGGAACTGAACATCATCTGATGAAGGAGGAATGATGAGGACCTTTTTAGTCGCAATCGCTTCTTTGTTGTTGAGCTTCATGGCGGCAACCCCGGTCAGTGCTCAAGGTGTATTTAAAGTGGAAAAGGGGGAAGCCTTTAACAAGATTGTCCCCAGGGATTTCGTCCTTGAAGAGAACGCGATCCCGACTGAAAAGCGCAACTCGACGCTCGTGATTACGCCTTCGGGGGAACGAATGGTTGCGGGACTCCTGGATACGAGCGGTTACAGCTCACACGTCCAGGAGAAATACCTTGGGATGCTGATTGCTGAAGGAAACGTGGAGGTGTGCGGCCATCCGCTTGCCATCGGCAGCTACGGATTTGGACTTGCGAAGGCAAAAGCCACTACAGGGGGGCATCCATCGAAATTCTTTCTCTACAACCAGGCCGGCAAGAGGGTTGCAGAATGCGCGGCAAAGGTGGACGAAAAACTGAAGAGTCCGCGGCCCCTGCAGGTTGTAGCGAGCGGAGGTGGAACGGCGCGCCTTTATCTGGGCCGGACCTGGGTTGAATTGAAGTAACACGGGATTCCTGACTACAACCCTTGGTCCCCGGACTCCAATCGGGGGCCGGGAGTGGGCATCTGTGCGGCCTTTCGAATTCATCGAGGTGTTTTCAGTGATTGTTTTTATGCTGGTCGCGCCGGAGACTGGTGGTTTCCCTTATAGCGTGCCGTGCCTGGCTCTTGCTGAGGCATAGTCCTGCCCAGGGATTTTGAGCGGGGTCACTTGGCTGTCCGTGCGGGGGGGCTGATCCATCCGGTGTTCTCTGGCGAGGTTATAAGAACCCCTCCTCGTGTATAATTTGGAAAAGGGACAAATGGGAGAGAAAGCCCGCGGAAGTGTGCGCGCAAGGATCGCATGGGGTCTATCGGGGCCAGAATTCAGTGTGCTTCCGAGCAACCTTTTGGCCTGAAACGCTCTTCTACATAAGTAAGCCGCCAGGGACGCGGCTGGGGCTGGCGCAACATATGGATAACGTGACAAGTCACCAGGTAAAGACTTCCTGCAGGGCAATTGTTGTCCTGCTGATCCTGGCCGGCATTTTTGCGCTTCCGTTGCGGGCCGCTCAGCCTCTTAGTCAAGAGGACATTACCCTGCTCCTGATTGGTGGGGCTTCCGAATCAAAGATGATTACGCTGGTGGAGCAGAGGGGTGTGGATTTCCAGTTGAATCCGGAACTCATTCAGAAGTTCAAGAAAGACGGGGCTACGCAGGCACTGATTGATGCCATCGTCAACAGCAATCGCAAGAACCCAACAAAAAGCACAGCCCCGGCGACCGAAGCTCCCAGTAGGACATCTGGTTCAGGTTCGGGCATAAGTCCTGAACTGCCTGGTTCCGGTCCGCAAGTTTCCAATATTTCCAACCCCCCGCCCTCGACGGCACAGTCTCAGGACACCAAGTCGGCTGCGGTCAACCAGAAGGTCAATAAGGTGATGGCAGGTCTGGCCAGTGGTCCGGGACAGGCCGGCGAAACCCCTCCGCCATTGGCGTCAGGATCAAAGCGGGCGGCAGAGTCATCCGTTCCCAACCTGAGTGATCCAAGTCCCGCTGAAATTCAGAATATCATCCACTCCTTTGCAGCCAAGGAACTGATGTTCAAGGAGGCCCGGGACAATTACACCTATCGTCAGATCAATAAGGTTGAGACACTGGATGCCGATGGGACGGTCAATGGCTTCTGGCAGCAGAATTGGGACATTCTTTTTGACAATAGTGGCAGCCGGATCGAAAAGGTTACCTATGCGCCGCCCGGCTCGCTGAAGGGCGTTCTTATGACCGAACAAGACCTGGACGCTATGCGCAGCATCCAGCCATTTGTGCTCACGAGCAATGACCTGAACGAATACGACATCAAGTATCTCGGTCACGTGAAGGTCGATTACATTACCGCATATGTTTTCTCGGTCCGTCCAAAAGTGATCAGGAAAAATCACCAGTACTTCCAGGGTGTGATCTGGGTGGACGATCGCGATTTGCAGATTGTCAAAACCGAAGGCCGGCAGGTTCCGGAAATCAGGAACAAACACGGCGAAAATCTTTTCCCGCGGTTTAAGACCTGGCGGCAGCAGATTGACGGTAAATTCTGGTTTCCTACTTTCACACTGGCGGAGGACACCCTTTATTTCCCCACGGGCCCTGTCCGAATCAAAGAGGTCATTCGTTATACGGATTATAAACAGTTTAAGTCAACTTCGGTGATCAAGGCTGTCCAGAGCATTGATTCCGGCAAGTCGATTCCGGTGCCGAACGGTTCCGCGCCTCCATCCAAGTCTCCCCCTAAGAAATAGCTTGACCGGTTGTGACCGGCGTCTCTGCTGGTAAAATCTTTTGTATGAAAACAACCGGAGCCAAGTGGCGCGTTGTTCTTGTGCGACCCCGTAATCCACTCAATATCGGCGCTGCAGCCCGCGCCATGGCCAACTTTGGTCTTGATGACCTGGTGGTCGTAGCGCCCTTCGACCCGGTCTGGAGAGAAGCCCGCTCGGCGGTCGGCGCCGGCCACGTCCTCAAGTCTGCGCGCGTGACCGACCATCTTTCGGAAGCCGTCGGCGATTGTAGCTTTGTGGTGGGTACTACGACGGGCTCGCGAAGAAACCTTGACCGTGACCCAGTCCCTCTCACCGAGCTGACCTCGGCGCCGCGAAAGCCCCCTTCCCGTGCTCGCGCAGCGGTCTTGTTTGGTTCTGAAAAAACGGGGTTGCTGAATGACCATTTGAGTTACTGCCACCTGCTCGTGCGAATCCCGACGACGGCAGGCTGCCCGTCGATGAATCTGGGGCAATCGGTAGCCGTCTGGTGTTATGAACTGGCGCGTGCCGCGGGATTTCCGCACGCAGCAGCCTCTGGTCGAGTCCACTCTTCGCTGCCGGCCAATGTCCAGTCGCTTGACCATATACTCGACCGGGCCGCCAGGCTTCTGGACCATTCCGGGTACTTTAAGCCCAAGGGAAGACAGGCTCAGATCCTCAAGCTGCGCCGGTTGCTGCTTGACCTCGGTTTGAGCAATCACGATGTGCGGGTGCTTGGAGGTGTGCTGGCGCAATTGGAGTGGAAGATAAAGGCCGGATAGATGCCGGGCAAAGATGGCTGCCCCTAAGGCAGGTGCCTCAGTGGTCTGGAACGGGCGGCTGCATTTCGACGATCGGCTCCAGGGGTTGCTCAAAGGCAGGCCGTGTCTGAGGATCGCGCCAATTATCAAGCAGAGCGATGTGCTGCACGCACTGAATCGTACAGAGGGGTGCGCAGGACTTCAGGGTGTGATACTCGTGGTAGAGATGTTGCGGCGTGTACTTTTCCAACGGGATGCCCGGATACCCCCGCTGTTGAGAGCAGTAATGGACCAAGCCGTCTTCGCAGACATAAAGGTAGCGGCTGCCGGCGCGGCATCGCCAGTCGCGCGAAATCCCCTGTGCAATATATTTCTGATGGCGATTAAAGCGTGAATAGGAACGTTTGCCCCACCTCATAATGGTGCTGAAAATCTCCTGCTGCTGCGGGTTGAGCGGGCGGAGCTGTCCCTCATGGTCATGCAGAACGCCAACCGTGGAAGTGAAGCCGAGTTCGAGGGCACGTCGGGCAACCGTGAGCGCGTCTTCTGGATTGCGCACGGCGCTGCCGAGCACGGAATTAATGTTGACCTGAAACACCGCGTGCTGCGCCAGCAGTTTCAGCTTCTGGTCCAGCACCTTCAGGCTTTTTTTCGAGACTTCGTCGGGCGTAACGTTATCAATGCTGATCTGCAGATGTTCAAGTCCTGCATCGTTCAGGGATTCAATGCGACCCTGGGTCAGCAGATAGCCGTTTGTGATCATCCCCGCAATCATTCCTCGAACTCGAATGTGCCGGATGATTTCTTCAAGTTGCGGATGGAGCAACGGTTCACCGCCGCTGATGGTGATAATGCTTGTCCCCAGGTCAGCTAACTGGTCAAGGCGGCGAAACATGGTTTCAGGTGGTAAGGGATTGGAAAAATTGTCGTACTCGTTGCAGTAGGTACACGAGAGATTGCATCGGCGGATGGGAATGATGTGCACAAGAACCGGATGGCGAGTGGAGAGCAAGGCGTGCGAAATCATCTTCAGCTCGCGCACCCTCGTACGAATCGACCGGGCTTTCCGCTTCAGAACGACTTTGTTCATAATGATTAAACGCCCACATTAAACCTGCGAACGGCAGCAACAACGCTTCCTGAGTTTCCAGCAGACCCTGCCAAACATGCGTTCTGGGATCCAGAAAACCCCAAGCGCGCTATTATCCCTTGTTGAATTATACATATACGACAAGGAAGCACGATCTGCAACAATTTCATCTTCAAATGGGGAAAGAGCCTGTTGAAGCGTAAGATTCGGCGCTCAATCGGGGGAGCGAGCTGGGCGATGGAAGGCAGCTACATCTTTACCCGTTTTGCGCCCTTTGCGGTGCGCAGCTGGAAAGTGGAAGACGGCAAGTTGCGATTAACCTTGACGGAACTGTAGCGGGCTACTGAGTAATCGCCACCTGCCTCATAGAATTTTTGCTGGACTGGAAGCCAGGACTCCTCACTGATCCAAAGTTGGATCTTTGAAAGCTGCGCCGCGAGGTTTTCCTCTCGCGGAGTCAGCTCCAGCAGTGCTGTCGTATCTCCTCCCAATTGCACTTCATTCAGATATTTCACTTGATAGACTTTCTGCAGCTCCTTGGAGTTGGTTCCGAAACCCAGCAACAGAAACTGCTGGATCAGGCCAGAGTGCCTGCTGAGATCAAATTCCTGAATCTGATTGATGATTGGCTGGTAGATCTCAGCTTGATCTTTTCTGAACAGGATGATCTTGGGGGCCGGCTTTTTGAAGTCAATCAAGATATCCGGCGACTTGGCATTTCGAAAGTACATCTGGCCGGATTCCGTCGAAAAATCATTCACGAGAACGGTTACTTTGGTGTACTCAAGGTCTGCCGAGAGTGTCTTGAGGCGTTTGGCGCTCTCGTTCATATGAGAAAAGATTTGATCGAGATCCAAACGATTCTTCCTGCCCTTTGCAAAAACCGGCAGAGGCATCAGCACGAACAGGAAAATGGCCAGGAGGCGGCCAGCGATTTTTGATCTCAAACCGAAAATAGTCATAACGTCCGAGCGCCCCTGAACATACGATTCCCTTCAGCTGGCAAAAGATACAATGTCAGCGTTCCACCTCGACGGTGTATCCGAGAACTATGTCCCCTGTTCCCAGTAGCGGCTTGATGGATTTTATTTTAAAAGGCGGCTTTACGCGTTGCAGGAGTAATTGATGGACGGCTTCCCGAGGCGGAACAGCCCCGAGTGATTCCACCAGCCTGGCATCCAGCTGGTAAACCCACACCTGGTTTGTGTGACTGACTTCAACGATCCCCTGGACGTGTCGCAGATCACTTAACTGAAGACGGGGCCGGTCGTGAAACCAACGGGCTGGAGTAAGAAAGATGAAGGACAGGATCAGCACACAGATGACGTCATATTGCCAACTACCACGCTCATAAGCCCAGAAGATCGCTTTCTTGATGACCAGTGTGACCCTGGACCCGAGCGAGGAATCCGTGGGTTCCGCCATCCGGTTCCCGGGAGGCGGAACGGCTGGTTCGCGGAACTCGGTGCCTGGTGCCATATGACTTTTAATTGAGTAAAATAACGGCAAAATCCAGAGGAATCAATCGGAAACGATCTGACCGTCTCGCATTCGAATAATCCGGTCGGCAACAGAAGCCGCTTCCGGATTGTGTGTAATCATCAGGATCGTCTGACGGAAGTCCCTGTTCAGGATTCGCAGCATATTCAGCACGACCTGAGAGTTTTCAGTGTCCAGATTCCCGGTGGGTTCGTCAGCAAGCAGGAGCTTGGGCTCACAGATCACTGCTCGGGCAATGGCTACGCGCTGCTGCTCCCCACCGGAAAGCGCATAAGGTTTGCGATCCAGTTTGTCTTTGATTCCCAGCATTTCCGCAACCGATTCAAATCGGTGCGGGTTAAACCCATCCCCCTGGATATGTTGTGCGATCTCAATGTTATGCCTTGCCGTCAACGTCGGCAGTAGGTTGTATCTCTGGAAGACGAACCCAATCTTATGGCGGCGAAACTTGGTGCGTTCCCCGTCGTTCATCCGGGTGAAATCGTTCCCATCCACCAGCACCTGCCCGCCGGTCGGCCGCGTCAATCCTCCTAAAACGTGCAACAAGGTTGACTTGCCACAACCGGAAGGACCTACAACTGCAAGAAATTCCCCTTCCTGGACGATAAGGTCTACACCGCGCAGTGCCGGAACATCTACTTTCCCGACTCGATAGGTTTTTGTCAGGTTATCCGTTGCGATGATTGGTTCCATACAGCCGATTCGGTCTGTTCCCCTGGTTTGGGCCTCTGCTGTTTCCAGAAAAATTGATCCCATCGATCTCCCGATGCTCCCTACTCGTAAGCCAATGAATCGACCGGATCAAGCCGGGCCGCGCGTATTGCCGGGTAGCAGGCGCCTAGTAAAGAACCTCCGACGGCCAGCAGCCCCGCCCAGACCGCCCAGTGGACGGTTAATTCAACGGTTAAAGTGGGGAACGTTGCCACAATGACTTTTCTAACCAGCCACGTCCCGACATATCCTGCAAAAATGCCGATAATGCTGAGCAGGCCAGCCTCACGCAGTATCACACTCATGATATACCTTTTGCCCGCCCCGAGTGACTTTAAAATGCCAATTTCGCGCGTTCTTTCAGTGATTGTGGTGTACATCGACAGGAAAATGACCAGAAAGCCGATGCCCACGGCTACCGCAATCATGGCCGTAATAAAGGCGTTCAAAGCGGGAAGCTCGTTCGATGTCATCAAGGACATATACTCTTTAATAGAGCGGAGCTGGTACTTGGGGAGCAATTCCTTCATTGCATTGATGACGGCATGCGTGTAGCCCGGGTCTGTACACTTCACATAGAAAATCGAAGCCTTATCGCGTGCGCCGGTCAAGTCCTGGGCTGTGGATAAAGGAATGAACAGCCGTGCCCCCATTCCGTGTTCGACGATGCCGGCCACACGAAAGTTGTTGTTCAGAAAATTGAGTGTTGAACCCACTTTCACATCGTTCGCCCGCGCATACCAGTCGTCAACAAGCATGTCCTGGGGATGCTGGAAAGGGCCGCCCTTGAGATAGATGAAACCCCCGCTCACGTTCTTAAAGCTAGGCATATCAACGCCATAGATGAGGTTGATCCCTCCGTGGGCATTGAACAGAAATAAGACGGGCGTTACGGCCAGCACGTGTGGAACCTGTGCAAGCCGGTCGCCGATTTGAACCGGCATGGGGGCCTGGGTCAGTCCAAAAAACATGGATGCTCCCGGAGGCTGGACCATGATGTCTGCCCCCACTCCCTGGACTCGCTTGGCGGTTTCATGCAACATGCCGTGAGTCATTCCCACGACGAGCATCACCATCCCCACTTCGATAGCCACGGCCAGCACGCTCACCAGCGTCCTGATCGGCCGGTGGAGAATGTTCTCGAAGATCATCCTGTTAACCACGATGCTCCTTCGGCTACTTATCCCCGCCCAATTCAACCAAGGTTGACGTTGGCGGCTTCTTCAGTACGAAATTTTCTGGTGGAATTGGTTGATTGAAGGTTGCCTTCTCCACCGTTATCGTTAGCGTATAGCCTTCTTCAGGGCGATTCAACGTGATTTGTGCGGGATAGCGGATCCCCTGGAAATCGCGATAGTCGGCATAGTTGACGTCTTCAACCAGAGCGCCTCCGGGGCCGAAAATCTGAAGGCGTGAAACGCCCAGGGTGGCGCGATCAAACCATACTTTTCGTTTCAGGCTCAGTTCACCCGCGCCGTCAGGCTCCACGATGCTGAGGATATAAAAGTATTGGCCCGTGGAAGTGTGAGTCTCCTCGTTGAAGAACTTTTCTTTTGTTTCGTCGATGGGAGAAATGAGCAGGGCTTCCAGGATATGCTCGGGCCGGAGATTTTCCAGGGGTTGTTTGGCTGATCCGTGATAGTTGTTATTTCCAATGATGAACTTATTCTTCGGAGGAATTGAGACCCGGAATTGCTGGCCGTCAGAAACCATATCGAAGATTTCTGTCTTAACCACCGGCGCTTGCCCAATAATACGGATCATGGCGGGTTTTTTCATCAGGATAAAGCCGCTGACGTTCTGGTACTCCTTGATAACTCCAGTATAAACTGAGCCTGTAGTGGGCTTGAATTCAACAGTCGCCGTCAGCGTCGTGATGTCCCTACTCCACGCGTCAACGTCCTTGACAAGCTCTGCAACGCTGGCTTGCCTGGGAGGAGCTGAAACTGGTGGTGGAGTAATCCGGATTGTGCGCTTAACGGCACAATCCCATCCTCCAATCACCGCGGTAAGGAGGATCAGAATAGCGGCGAAACGTCCGGTCAGGGGCAAGGACTTCCGGCGTGACTCACACAAACTAATAGAGTAGCATACGCCCCAATGACCGTCAATCAGCGCATTTTGTTGCGGATGAGGTGGGATCGCTTATGCTCATAGCCTGGCAGCTTATCCCTGAACTCACTGACATTTTATATGATTATTTCTGAAGGCGGCAGCTAACAGGTTTGGCTGGATCTTAGAGTCCGTATCGAACCGATCAGCGGCCGTTCAAACTACTCTGATAGGCGTCTATATGCATTCTGGCCAGATTTTCCCAACTGAATCTTCCTGCCCGTTGCTTCCCGCGCAGGCTCAATCCATGTTTGAGCTCAGGGCTGCGCAGAACTTCAAGCATCTTTGCTGCCAGTGCGTCGTGGTCCTGCGGGTCGTCATAATAAACCGCCGCTTCGGCCGCGACTTCTTGTGTCGAAGGGATGCGCGAGGCGACGATAGGCAGCCCGAAACACATCGCCTCAACGAGTGGGGTACCGAAACCCTCATACCAGGAAGGAAATGCAAAGAGCTCAGCTTGTGTGTAAAGCAGAGCCAGTTCCTCATCCGTCACGAATCCGGGCAAAATATACCGTTCCCGGCATCTTTGGCGGTCAACAGAACTCTTGATTTCGGCAAAACCATAGCCGGGCTTGCCCACCATTACACACTGCAGATCCAACTCGCCGGCCAGGTGGGCAAAGGCCTCCACCAGGGCGGTCACATTCTTCCGCCGTTCCAGTGTCCCCACGAAAAGGACAAAGGGCTTTTGCAGGCCCAGCCGGCTGCCAAGCTGATGGCGAAGTTCCTCCCGCCTTTCAGCCGTGATTTCGGGCAGATGCGAGTCCCCGTTCCAGGCGGCAGCAACCCTTTCTTCGGCAAGACTGAAATGCTCAATGACCTCTTTCCTGATCGATTCCGAGGGGCAGAGAATGAGATCAGCAACGTCGACGGCCCGCGAGATGGCTTTCCGGATATACCTTGCGTACATGGATGGAAGAGCCTCCGGTAGTCTCCAGGCCGTCAAATCGTGAACAGACGCCACATACCTGGCCTTGGACTTGCGACGGCAGGGCACAAGGTAATTTGTAAAATGGACCACGTCAGCTTCAAGTCTCTCAAGCTGATTTTGGAATGCGGTTTCCAGCCAGGCTGCGTAAGCGATGCGCCTGGCGCTGGACGGGCGAATTTTCCGGACCAGTTTCCTTGCCGGTGGCGGCAGGATCTCGATACCTGGATATTGGCCAAGCTCTCGCGCAAGGTTTTGAGTGTATCTTCCGACACCCGTTCCTTTCTCAACCGAGAACCCGTCCTCAAGCAGGAGTTTCATTCGTGTTTTTCTTCTTTCAGCAACATCTGCGCCGGCATAGTGCAGTGAACGGTTCAGGTTCCGCAAAAACGGAATAGGCTCGCTTCTCCTCCAGGCCAGCAAAAACTCAACCCGCCCTTCGAGGCGGATCAGATCCGATACTGCGCGCCATAAGCTCGTTCCAGCGCTCGCGAAAGACTTTCGAGGAAAATTTCTCGTCAACGGTGGTCCGAGCACATCTTCCCAGACTTCTCGCGAGATCAGGATCGGCCAGGAGCTGCCTTGCGCGCTCGACTGCCTCCGATACATTTTCCACCAGGAAGCCGTTTTCACCGTTCCGGATCGGCGTCGAGCGATGTTTCAGTGAAATCACCGGCATCCCTGATCCCATCGCTTCCAAGACTGCCAGGTTGTGGCCGTCTTCGGGTTCACGGGTCAGGTTGAGATACGCTCGGTTTTGGCAATAAAGAGACCGCAACTCTTCCCAGTTTTTCGAAGGGCGACAATCGGGAACGTTTGGATTTACCCCCACAATTTTGACGGGGACCTGCTTACGGATTTGCATCAGCTCATCGAATGCAAAGTGCTCCCGGTGAAGCGTATTGCCGACCGTCAGGAGCGATGCCTCCGTGCCCTGGTAAGGCCCCATCTCTGCAAGATCGATCCCCTGGTCGATGGTTGTTCCATCCAAGCCCCAGTCGGACCTGGCATAGGGAGAAATGAATACAACTTGCACCAATCCCATATTGACGAGGGGTCGTAACATGAGACTGGAGTACAACCGCTTTGCAAATCTACGGAGGCGGCTGCGACTGAACCCCCCGCGAGCCCTCCTGCCGTGGATGACCTGAAAGTAGGGCTTGCGGTATCGAAGACAATAAGGAAGAAACATCCTCAAATCGCTCCGGATATCGTGGCCGACCACCGCGTCGAATTTGGAGAAATCCCGGCGGGCCTGCGCCCATTCCCCGAGCTCAAAATTGGCAGGCAGCGGGCGGTTGTGTTGCTCCCACTCACCGAGAATCAGCCACTGATGCCCGATCTTGGATAAATTATAGAGGTAGGCCGTGTGGCGGTTAATGGTAAGGATGTTAAGGCTCCGAATACTTTGCATACGGTTTTTCAGACCCACCAACGGAGGGCAGTTGTGTTCAGCGGCCGTGTCCGACAGCTTCACTGGTCAAATGATCTTTGCACACGTGGCGAAATAACTGCTCATAGGAAGCAACCACTTTTACTGGCTCGAAGTCGGCGACCCGGCGAAGCGCCTCCAAAGCAAGCCGGTCGCGAAGCTCATTGTTGGTGAGCATGGTCACAATTGCTTGTGCCATGGCGGACTCGTCAGCCACCGGGACGAGGATTCCGCATCTGCCGTTTTGCAGAATTTCGTTTGGGCCGGCCACGCAGTCTGCAGACACCACGGGGAGCCCGCACGCCATCGCCTCCACCAGAACCATCCCAAACCCTTCGCTGAGGGAAGGGAACGCAAAGACAGAACTGCGTGACATGTACCGGTAGGGATTACTCTGAAAACCCGCAAAACGGACCTTTGCCTCGAGACCTTTCTGGACAACTAAATTCTCGATGGCCCTTTGTTCAGAACCCTCGCCGACGATGATCAGCCGCGCATCGATCTGTTTCAGCACTTTTTCGAAGGCGCTAATCAGGTATGGTAGCCCCTTGATAGCCGCAATTCTACCAACCCAAAGTACCACATGCTTGTCTCTGTCGCACAACCACGGATCGTCGACATGTTCTTGTGAAAGCTGCTGAATTCTTTGGATGTCCACAGGATTATAAATAAGAACGATCTTGCTATCCGGGAGATTCAGATCCCGTACAAGATATTCCCGCACCCCTTCGGAAATGGCGACAATCCGGTCAGCCAATGGATACAAGAACTTGTTCAGGAGACTTATTAGGAGCGAAGACATCCGATCTTCACGGTACTTCAATGCGTCGGCTCCATGCTCCCCAATAATGACAGATGTCTTCAGTCTCGCCGTCTTTGCTGCCAGGATTAACCCCCAGTTGGTTAATCCGCCCATCCCGACAGCGATCTCAGGCTTTTCCCGGCGAAGTATTCGCCGCAAACGGAGTACGGCTTTCAGATTGGCTATCAGCTTGTGGAGCAGGCTGCCGCCCCCTTCGACATGAAGAATGTGTTCCGTGATTCCTTCCGGGATAGGGAAAACTCTTGCCACTGAATAAGTGACCAGGACCGGATCGAATTCATCCCGGTTCAGGTAGTTGAGGATGTTTGAGAGTACCTGTGGGGAGCCTCCATCCTTCAGGTCGTAGCTCAGAAATAGGATCTTGTGCATCGGCAGTGCGACTCCTGGTTCAGCTGCTAACCAGGCCGGAATTCACTGTTTCACTCCGCGACCAGTCTCAGCACGCGCCTGAGGAAACCCGGCAATTCTCCTGCCTCCAGCGGTGCGATATCTTCGGGCCACCGGCAACAGGAAGAAGGCGCAAAAAGGGAGGAGCAGTGCCAGAGGAGGAACCACCGCTAGCACAATGCCCTCAAGCCCGACCAGGAGAATTCCCGTGCTGCTCAACTGGATACAATAACTGACAATTCCACCCCAGAGAACGAGCGAGACAAGGTTCAGGGTTTCCTGACGATAAAGATACCTGTGGACCAGGCCAAATCCCAATCCCTGAAGAAATGAATATAACAACAGGCCCGCCATTCCCCACTCTATGTAGCCTGTCCCCTGGGGTGTCAACGTCACAGACAAATCCACACTACCAGGAGGCATACCCTCCATCAGGTCGTACACATACTCCGTAATGACCGGCGTTTTTTGGGCCCCTGTCAGTTGCTCACGGATCCGCCTCAATTCGAAACGCATGGCCTGGCCGTGCATTGGTGCGCCGAATCGATCCATGTACTTGAAGGTGAAGTCCAGGGGCTCCGCTGCTATGGTTGTAAGTCGTTCATAATAGGTTGCATAGATTCCTTCAGCCTGCCAGTATCCCTGGGTTGATATCATCCGGACCGCTACAATTGCTGCCGATACTGGAACAACGACGACAATCAGGGGCAAAAGGGTTTTCCACAGTTCCCGTTTCTTATTCATATAGAAAAGCAGGAGATTAAACCAGACAAAAACCATGATGGCGGCGCTCTTGGTGGCAAGCAGCCCGTCGGCGACGATTGAAAGACCAAGCCCCAGATACATCATCCCCTTTGCCGCGCGGGAACCTGTCTCGCGGTGAACGGCCCAGGCCATAAGTCCCAGAACCGCATAACAACCGGGACCGAATACGCTCATGAGCCGATTGACCAGGCCACTGGTTGACTGAACCCAGGCGAGGGCAGGATTGCTTGACAGGATCGGGAATCCCTGATCAGCAAAGAAGATGATCGTCACAAACGTCGCCGCTGAAAGCGACACAAACAAGCCCACACTCAAGGGTAAGGGTGGAAACAGCAGCTTGATCCTGGTAGGTTCAGGTTCTTGAGAAGGTTTTGGATGAGCTGCTGGCGGTCCACGACGAACATGCCGCCCTCGATTTGTGAGCCTCCCGGCTATGGAGCGAAGGGAAAATAGAAAATCGGCCATGAGGAGCCCCAGGAAGAACATTCCAAAGCCCTCGGCTGCGTACAGGTAGGAGGACCCACCGGACTGGGCACGGATTTGCAGAAGCCCCAGATAGATGCACGCGAAGAGGGCCGCCCAGAAAAAGGGGAGACAAAAGACGGTCTTATATCGCCAGACTATGAGGGCAATAATTGCAAATACGCCGACGGAAACCGTAAATTCAGTCACGCTGATTTCCTATTAGACCGGGCAGAGTGCGCTATTCTCGAAATATAAGATATGGGAGCGAATCGAACCGGGCGCTTGTCGCATTCGAAACCCCTTTTCCTGAAGAATCCCTGCAACCTCTTGACCAAGTATCGGGGAATGATACTCGAGAACAATTCTCCGGATTGATCCAAGCCGTCCGTGCGCTCCCGAAAGGACCTTGGCCTCAAAACCCTCGACATCAATTTTCAGCAGGTCAATCTTCGAGAGGCCGTATGCTGTCATCAAATCCTCCAGGGTGACCTGATCCACTTTTGCAATATCAGGCCCGGGTTCGCTTGCGCCAACCACGCACCCCGTCCCGCTTGAATCCCCTTTTCTGAAGTATGCCTCGCCAGTGTGATCCCCGGCGCACTTGGGGACTACTGTTGCATTGGAAATATGATTCAACTCCAGATGAGCCTTAAGCCATGACAGGTTTTCCGCGTCCGGTTCAACGGCATACACCCAGCCGCGTTGGGCTCGCTTTGCCGCGTAGCATGTGAATATTCCCTGATTGGCGCCGAGGTCCACCACAATGTCACCATTGCCAGGCATAAAATCCCGGAAGAACGTATATGCGCGCACCCCGAAAATTTCGTAGTAAATAGACACAGCGTGGTTGTCGCAATAAAAGGAAATATCAAAATTCACGACGTCCCGCTTTACGGCTCCAAACCTTCTCGTGCATCCCAATCTTTCGACGAGCAACTCGTCTTCCAGTTTAACCAGGAATGCCTTACAAAAGCTTTTCACGTCCCGGGCGGTGAACAGCGTCTTCGCATACAGCAGCGACTTTTCGAGGATTGTTTTGTCGTAGCCACTGATTCTCATGTCACCATTTCAAGCGGCTTCGTTCCTTTTCGAGGCGCCTGGCTGGAAATTCCGAGCAGCTCTTTCTTAAGGGTTAATCCGCTTGCCGAGCCGGCCAAGAACTCCGTCGATAGCTGCCTGGCAAAGGATTTTGCACCGGGCAAACTTATGATCGTTGAAGAGGAGCGCGGCTCCAAGTGGTTTTGCTACGGCCAGCACGGGAATCAAAGGGGCCAGCCACGGTTTCACGTATCTCGTTCTGATGAAAATCGAATTCCGTAGATTGTAATAGAACCGCCAGGTTTGAGACACCGGTACCGTCGAGCCTTTTGTCAGGGTTCCCAGGATGCTCCTTCGAGGCGGGGGCACCCAAACATACCTGTGAACGACTTTGCTGGCCGGAACCAGAAAGACCTTAAATCGTCTGGAAATACGATAGATAAACTCTGTGTCATCCCAGTAAATGAACAGGTCTTTGAGTGGAAGCCCGACCGTGTCAATTGCCTCTCGCCGAATCATACCCCCAAGAAAACCTGCTGCTTCAATAGGGACAAGGGGGCGATCCAGTGAACCCTCGTCAATTGCCGGGCAGGCTGCCATTAACCGATTGAACCGTCTGTAAGGAGAAATTTGAGCTTTCAGATTCGAGTCAAGCACAAGAGACGCCAGGAACCCCACCGATGGGTCGCTAAACGCCGAAGACCCGGCTAATACTCTTAGCGCGTCAGCCAAGGGCTCCACGTCATCGTCCATCACCCAGATCCAATCGTGGCCTTTTTCGTATGCCAGGCGAATCCCTTCGTAAAACCCTCCTGCTCCCCCCACGTTCTCCTCCAGCCGAACGTGGGTGACTTTGCCATTATACTTTTTCGCCAACATTTCTGCTGTGTCATCGGTGGATGCGTTATCGATCACCAGAATTTCATCCAGTGGACGATCCTGCCGGAGGAGGGCGTCAAGGCAACCATCGAGCAGAGCGCGCCGGTTGTAGGTGACCACCACGGCCGCAATTTTGGGCTGGTTGTTGGAAGTTGCCATGAACGGTTCTTTGTTGCTTTCCATGATACCGAACGACCCGTAATCCCCGGCTCAATCCGCCTGAGGTGGTTTTTGTCAATTCTTCGTTGGGTCTCCGGCAAAAACAGGGCTCGCCATTGCTTACGCCATAAATGTTCGCGGCTTTGTCAACGCATGAGACTTTGTCATGCTCGACAGGACTCCGACTCCGCAGCTGGTTCCGCTCGCTGAAGGGGATTCAGTTTGGCTTTCCACAAATAGACAAACTGCGCCACCGTGACGAAGCATTCTGCCACCAGCACCGACAGCGCCATGCCGTCGGCTTTCCAGACGGGAGCAAGCAACGAGGCGAGTGCCACATTTATGCATCCCGCTCCCAAGACCACAAAGAGGATTGCCTTCTCCCTCCCGAAGGGAATCATCAGTTGAACGCCCAGTACACTGCTCACAGCCACCAGGAAAGGCAGCAGCGCAAGAATGCGCACAATGGATACTGATGGCTGGAAGCTAGACCCCAGCACCACTCTTACGATAAGGTTGGCTCCCACGAAAGTGACAACGGACATGAGCAGCGCGGTTCCGCCCATGGCGAAGAGAAGTTTCCTGCCCCAGCGGAGGGCCTTGGCCCTGGACTCCTCTGCCAGCCTGCTGAATCTTGGGAAAAGAGCCTGCGACAAGGGTCCCAGCAGGTTGATTGCTGCTCTAAGGATTTTCTCGCCGGCGGTATAGTAGCCAACCATCGTATCGTTAGCCATCAAGCCCAGGATAAAAGCATTTCCGGAGGTATAGAAAACAATGGCGGAATTGGAAAGGAAAAGAACCCATCCTTCCCGGAGGCTTTCCCAGATTCCAGCCCACGTGGGCCAGGTGAGCCGCAGGTCAAACATGTAGAACGCAACCCCAACCCCTGCGAACCCCGCAATAATGGCTGCAGAGGAACTCAACCCTGCATAGATAATGAAATCCTGTGGCTTCCGCACGAGCATAAACATTCCCACCACCACCAGGGCTCGAACCGAAAGGTTAATCGCCGAAATAGGGCCCATCCGTTCCAACCCCTGAAACAGCCAGGTTGGGAAGAGGACACTGCCCAGGACTCCTCCAAACAAGACGATCATGAGGGTCGAAACTTCACGCACCCTTGGTACCAGTTGAATGAGCAGGAGCAGACTCAAAAAGCTCAAAAGACAAACCAACAATTTTGCTCCCCAGACGTTTGAAGTTACCCGGCTGACAACGTCCGCCTTTTCCCGTTCGACTGAAATCTTCCTGGTGGCAGACCAGTCGAATCCATAACTCACCAGGGCGCTGAAGTACGCTATCAATCCTTGCCCGAAGGCTAAGGTTCCGAACCTCTCGGCCTCCAGAACCCGTACCAGGTACGGGATTGTTATAAAAGGCAGGAGGTAATTGGCGAACTGAATGGAATAAAGGGAGAGCGCGTTCCTGCCGACTGAACTCCTCAACCCCCGGCGAAGTAATGGCTTGAGACCTTCGGACATGCTAAACGGTGCCTTGAGATCTTTCCTGCCGTTGATGCACTTCTTCGGCACTTCTCTGTTGGAGTGCTGTCATCGCCGCGCCGGCCATCAATCCGTCACGGATGGAGTCCGCAATGCCCTGGAACACCCAGCGGGCGTATCGCCCTACGGGGTAGATGTCATGTGATTCCAAGGCGGCGAAGGCCTGCCGCCTCCATTGGGACCCGGCCCACGACCACGTATAAGCCACCTCGATCCAGGTGGGGTCCATCACGTCCACGTCGCGCACCCAGCCCCAATCCTGCAGTTCCTGGATAACGTTCCGGCAGTAAGCCGATATTTCGTCGGCATCCGGCTTCCTGCCTTCGGGGTAGGCGCGTTCCACGTAGATACTCACACGATCGCCTCCTCCTCTGGAAGACTTTGGAAGGAATGAGGTGTCCACGTTACTGTAGAATCCCACGCGGTGAAAAGCGGCCTTGCTGACTGGCACATAGACCCAGTGGTCTTCCGGGCAACTCGGCCCCTTGGCGGCTCCAAGGTTGAGGACCAGCACAGAAGGTGAGGGATCAGGCTTCGCTGGAACATGAATTCCCGCCATTTCGATAACTCGATTCAGCGGAAGGGTAGAGACCAGAGCCTGGTACCGGACCTTGCTTCCGTCTGCAAAGTAAACCTCTTTATCTGCCGGGTTGATCTTTGTCGCGCGCTTGCCGTAATGAACATCACATGACGCTGCCATTCTCTGAGCAAGCACATTGAGCCCTTCCGCAGGGTAAATGAAGGTTGTGTTATACCCGACATCCGGAGAGGCGCTAAAGATTCCCTGGATGACATGATCCAGGTCAACGGGGGATTTATAGGCGTCTTGAGGGGCAATCTCTTCGTAGAGGCCTGCGGTGTAAAGGTTGTGAAACGGGAAAAAGAAAAGCTCGCACAAAGTCTGGCCAAAACTTGCCCGCAGCCAGTCATCCATCGTCCGAATCTTCTGCCGCGCGCTGGCAGCCTCAACGATCTCGCGTAAACATCGAGCAGAAAGTTCGCTGCCCAGGCTGCCCAGATGGTTCTGGATGGGGTAAGGGACCAGGATACCTTTCTGCGGAAGAAACACCGAGGACTTCCTCGCGTAGGAGCGAACATCCGTAACCGATCGCAGGAGACGGTGGACGGTGGAGTCGCCGCCAAAGATCCAGTGGCCGCCCCCGATCTCGAACCGGTAGCAGTCGTCATCTGCCCCAGGACACGAAGACCTTTGATCCCCGCCCGGGCGCATATAGTAAGACGAGCAAATTCCTCCTGGATTTGCGGCGGCTTCGAAAATCGGAAGGCCCGACAGGCCCGCTCCCAGACCGGTCATCCCCGCGCCCAGTACGATCAGATTGTTATTTGCGTTTTCTACCATCTTGTTGGCCCTGATTCTATCATGACATGGAGTTCCCATTTGGACTCCGCATGCAGTTAACAGAACTTCTCGAAGCGCCATTCAGTTGGGTTCCTGAACGACAGATGTTCCCTCCGACGATTTAACTTCTCCAAATCTGATTTTGACGGGTTCTCTGCAACCGGGCCGGTAGTTTTTCCCTCATCCATTACCGGGCAAAAAGATCACTGGTTTTTCGGCCGGGTCGCTTCGCCACTCGAAACGCTGTTGCTCCCGTCCTGGCCGAAGGATTCCGCAGCCTGGGATTGGCGCGGTTCAGTCCCATCCCTTTACTTTCCGATCAGCCAATACATTCTCTAAAGTAACTGATTGTGGATGCCAGTCCCTCTTCCAGGCGGACTTTCGGCTCCCATCCCAGCAGGCGGCGGGCACGGGAGATGTCTGGACAGCGGAGTTTGGGGTCATCCGTGGGAAGGGGATGAAATTTTATCGAGCTTGAACTTCCTGTCATCTCCGCAATGATTCTGGCAATGGCAATAATTTTATCTTCCCGGGGATTGCCGACGTTGACTGGATAATGGATGTCCCACTCTTCGTTCTGAGCTGCGACCGTTGCACCGGAATTCGGTTCCGCAAGCAACAGGCTGGTCAGGCCGTCAATGAGATCGCTGACGTAGCAGAAGCTTCTTGTCTGGCTTCCGTCGCCGTAGACCGTCAATCCGTTGCCTTGCAGGGCCTGCACGATGAAATTGGAAATCACCCGACCATCATTTGGGCGCATCCATGGGCCGTAGGTATTGAAAATTCTCGCGATTCGAGTGTCCAGCCCGTGCTGCCTGTGGTAGGCCATGGTCAGCGCTTCAGATGCTCGCTTGGCTTCATCGTACACGCTCCGCGGGCCGATCGGATTCACATTCCCCCAGTACTCTTCTGTCTGGGGGTTGACCTTGGGATCGCCGTAAACTTCTGATGTGCTGGTCAGCAGGAAGCGCGCGTCTTTCTCACTGGCCAGGGCCAGCATATTGCGTGTTCCTATGGTCCCCGCTTCCAGGGTTTGAATCGGAAATCGGAGATAGTCGGGAGGGCTTGCCGGGCAAGCCATGTGAACCACGGCATTTACCGGGCCCTCGATCTGTGGGGGTATGGTGACGTCTTGCAAGAGGAAGCTGAAGGCCGGATTATTCTCCATTTCCTCGATGTTCAGTTGCCGGCCTGTCAGGAGATTATCCACGCACAGAACTTCATGGCCCAGCGAAAGCAGCTTCAGGCAAAAATGCCGGCCCAGGAATCCTGCGCCCCCTGTTACAACAATTCGCATCGGGTTTCCTTACAAATCGTCATCGCTGCGTATAATTTTATTTCACCCCTGCGGCCGCTTGAATCAATATAAGCCAGTAGCCCCAATTATTGCAGGAGGGCCAAAGCCCTGGCAGTTTATATGGGGGTTGTGCCGTGCGACGAAGGTCGATTTTGGGGATTATCTTCGCGAGGCAGGTCGTCTCCCTCTGGTTGTTCAACACTTCAGCAGTGGGGCAGTTTGAGTGTTGAACCGGGAGGCTCTTGATTATGCCTCCGGCTCATTTGACTTGTAGTCACTGCCGTACCCGTGACCGTACTGCTGGTAGTAGCCGTATTTGCCCCCGTAACTTTCCTTGTGGATATTAACATCATTCAGGGCCACGCCAAGAATGCGTGCCCCTGCTCCATAAAGTAATGCCCGTGCCCTGCGAACCACCTCATAAGGCGTTTCATAAGCTCGGGTCACCAGGACCACTGCATCGGTGATAGTTGCGAGGATCCGACTGTCCGCCACGCTCAGGATCGGTGGAGAATCCACCAGCACGTACTCGAATTCTGCAAGGAGCCTCTTCAGCAACTCCGCCGTCAGTGGGGAGGAGAGCACCTCCGCAGGATTGGGAGGGATGGGCCCACAGGGAATGATTGAAAGATTGGGGACTCCGTCAACCGGCAGGATGGCCTCTGAAAGCTGGACTCGCCCCGTCAGGCATTGGACAAATCCCGGACTGTTTTTCACTCCCACGGCCCGGTGGCAGGAAGGACGGCGCATATCACAATCTACGATCACCACTTTGCTGCCCAGACTGGCCAGTGTCGCGCCCAGGTTAACGGTGGTAGTGGTTTTGCCTTCACCGGGAAGGGCGCTGGTCACCAGCAGAATTTTGGGAATCGGGTTGGCCGACAACAAGATCGAAGTTCGCAGAGAGCGGAAAGCTTCAGCGGCCATGGGGTTCTTCTGAAGGGCAAGCCCGTAGGAACCGTTGGAGCCGGCCCCAAGGGTAGTGAGCCCCTGCTTCGACGATCCATTCAGGTGAATGGATGGGATCAGGCCCAGCGAGGGCAGCCGCAGCAAAGACTCCACCTCATCAGGAGTCTTGAGCGTGTTGTCCAGATATTCCTGGAAGAAAGCCAGGCCGATGCCCAGACTCAGCCCCAGAATGAAGCCGAAGGCAAGATTGAAGACGACACGGGGCTTGGACGGTCCCTTGGGCACCTGTGCAGGATCCACCACCATGATATTGCTGGCGTTCAATCCTGCGGCAACCTGGGCTTCCTTCATCCGCTGCAGCACGCCATCGTACAGCGAGCGGTTCGTGTCTACCTCGCGTTTCAGGATATTGTACTGAATGGTTTTCTGAGAAACGGTATTCACCAATTGTTCCTGCTGGCTGATCAGTATGTTCAAGTACTTTTCACGAGTTGAGGCGGCCTCATACTCCTGGGAGATGTTCTGTGTCAGAGCCTGCTTCTGGCGGTCGAGATTAGCCTGAAGCGTGTCAATCTGTTTCTTGAGGGCCATGGCTTTTGGATATCCGGGCTTCACCGTGGCGGTGAGCTCGGAATATTCGCGCTTCAGGTCAGAAAGATTTTGCTCCAGCGATTGAATGAGCCTGTTGTCAAGAGTTCCCGGGAGGTCCTGCACCTTCCCTGTCTGGATCAGGCTATAGAGCGCTTCCTTCTTGGCCCGATCAGCCTGGGCCTTGGTATATTCCTCCTCAAGTTGTTCCAGGCGCGCATTGGCCATACTTTGCGCCTGCGCGCTTACGGCGTTCTGAATGAATAGGATTGAGTTCTTGGCGGCATACGTCTGAAGCGCATCCTCAGAAGACTTGAGCTTGGATTTCAGTTCAACCAGACGGCCGGAAAGCCATTCCGATGCTTTCAGAGCTTCATTCCACTTGACCTGAAGATTCTGGTCAATATAGTCCTCGCCCAGCTGATTGGCAATGCGTGCTGCCAACGAGGCGTTTTGCGAATAGAATGAGACCTCGACAAGGTTGCTGCGCTCAACCGGACTGACACCCATCATCTTCATAAAATTGGACAAACTGTTGCGGTAGGCGTCAGAGTTTGGATCCGGAGGATTGGGGTCGGAAGCAGACGGAATTTCCTTGGGATCTTTCGTGACCAGCCCAAAATAACTGTGGCTTTGGTAAAACTCAGGATATTGGTAGAGGCGCAGGTCCCGCACGACGCGCTCTGCCAGCGAGCGGCTCGTTAAAATCCTATACTGGGTTTCGCGATAGCTCTGAATGTCCCAAGATGGCCCGGTCTGCGCGATCTGCTGGAAGCTGAGGACCTGGGGCTCTTCCGGGTTGATTTCGATCAGGATCCTGCCGCCGTAAAGGGGTTTCTCCTTGAAGGTGCCGATGGCCACAGTCGTGAAAACTATCAGCAGGCACGTCAACACCGCCCACCGCCGCTTCAGGATAATGTTCCAGTAGTCAAGGAGCCGGGGCGACTCTTCAGGCGAAACGTCCAGGATGTTTTCTTCGCGCAGGTAATTCCCGTTGAAGCGCTCTACGCTGCGGGCCGGATTGATCGGCGTAATATCATTCTCGTGCATACAATTCCTTCACTCACTCTCGATCGAGCGGTCTCGATCTACCCGACGTAAGGTTCCGATGATCCTGATCGCGGAGAGCCTCATTACGTTTCTCTATTCCCTGCTGAGCTGTCTTGTGGCAAGAGATCGCGGCTGAGCTTGCGATGAGAATTCCTGAGCGTGCCAGCGGAGCCCAGGTTGCCAACCGAAACCGGTTTTGTCCGGCAAACCCTGCATTCGAGTGGACCGAAGACAGGAATACAGAATGGGTCCCTTGCTCGTGACGGCCCCTATTGGGCCGAGCGGCGGCGCATTCTAAAGCTGCTTCCATCGCTCTCTGCCAGGCTGGTCGCAGGTGCTTAGCCCCCTGTCCTCATTCGAACGCTGCACTCGGCCTCACCGGCGGGCGGGCTCCATCTCTTGTTGTGCTGACTTCCTGTGATCCAATTCAACCCTTGTTTGGGAAGGTCAAGAACGCCCTTCGTGCCAGTTCCAGCTCGAACCCGGATGCCTTGGAAACCGCAACTCCTCCGCCGCCGGCGGGGATCATTAAAAACTCCTAATACTAATTGAGCCTAACAAACGCTTTCGGCTCTTGTCAATCTCTGTACCAGATTGAAATTAAAACTCTTGTCAAAAGTTCCGGGGCAGGTTTCCGGGGTGGTTCGGCTAAAGAAAACAAACGGATGGTCTTTTGATGTCGGCGCGGCTGTTTAGCGGCGCGAAGAAGGCAGAGCAGGAAAGCCGGCGGCGAAGGCGCTATGCCATTGAGCCCACAAGGTTGAGCGGAAGATTCAGCCATAGCGAAATCGCCCGAACGGGCTGAATTCTTTCAGCCCTCCGGACCTGGAAAAGGCGAAGGCAGAAGGCAGTCTGCAGCAGGTGGAAGGGAACAGACCGCCCGCGCTGGGGCTCCCTTTGTCATTTCTGTGATCTCGCGGCGAAGATATGGACACAACCCCGGCAAGCGGCGCGCCACGCCCTCCGGCAGACCGGCCAACCCTGGTTTTCGTCATCTGCCTACTGCCGACAGCCTTCTGCCTTCTGTCTACCGCCTTCTGCCCACTGCTTGCTGCCTTCCACCTACCACCTACCACCTACCACATACCACCTACCACCTACCATCTACCACCTACTACCTACCGCTCTTTCCCGCCCTCTTTCGTGCCGAATTTGTTCGTCTCCGTCTGGTTGTTCAGTGGGCAATGCACTGACCCGCCAGTCACCGCCGCCCTGGCTATCCTCTCACAAGATCTGCAGGCCCTGTTTAGTTTTCCTCGGGCCATTCTTCGCGACGGGGATGAGCGGGGCGGTGAGCCTATCGTAGAGGGCGAAGAGGTGTTCGACCCGTTGGCGGTCATTCTGAAAGGGCTGGGGCCGGTAGCACAGGTCAACCGCGCGATCCAACTCAGTGTGCGCTTTGATCAGGGCGGGAGGCATCGCCAGAGGGTCGTAAAGATCGCCCAGCGTCGCCTCGGGAAATTCCTTGCGCGCGCTCAGCACCGCGTCAGCGCCAGCTACCACAGCAGCGCGCTGCTTGGCGCTGGGCGATTCAGGCCGCGGGTAGTTGTTAGCGCGGTAGCGCAGCGCAATGTTTTTCCTCTTGGCCAGGAGCGAATTCGCCGATATGATAACTGCATGAATCCCGGTCAAATGGGGATTACGAACAACACCGCAACAATGAACCAAGGCGAAAATGGACGCTCATACTAGAAATTCCACCCAAGGACGGCATACGCCGACAAGCACAGTTGGCAGGGGCCGCGCCGTCAGAGAGGTCGCTGCCCCAGATGTAACAACATGGCGGGACGATCTTATATCGGTCCAGCTTGGCGACAGCCTTGAACACTATGACCAATGGCAAACGCCAACGGTCATCGTGTCGGATGGTGGGTACGGCGTTCTTGGCTTTGAGGGCGATACCTCGGACCACCTCGGTTTGCCTGAATGGTACGGGCCGCATATCGCCGCCTGGTCGAAACACGCGACGCCGTCAGCTACTCTTTGGTTTTGGAACTCCGAAATCGGGTGGGCCGCAGTACATCCGGTCCTTGAAAAACACGGATGGCGCTACGTCAACGCGAACGTCTGGAACAAAGGCAAAGGTCATATCGCGGGGAACGTAAACACCACGAAAATCCGGCGATTCCCTGTTGTCACAGAAATTTGCGTCCAATACGTGTACGAAGCTCGCATCAACGGACTTCCTCTAAAAACATGGCTGCTTCAAGAGTGGAAGCGAAGTGGCCTACCGGTCCGCAAGAGCAATGAAGCTTGCGGCGTAGCCGATGCCGCCACACGCAAATATTTAGACCAAGGCCACTTGTGGTACTACCCGCCGCCGGAAATGTTCGCGAAGATGCAGGAGTACGCCAACAAGAACGGCGATCCCGGCGGACGGCCCTACTTCTCGATAGATGGAAAGCAGGCCGGCACCGCCGCCCAGTGGGCGGCTATGCGTTCCAAATTCAATTGCCCCCATGGCTTCACCAATGTTTGGGATCGCAACGCCCTCCGTGGCAGAGAGCGCTATAAGATCAATGGCGACAGTGGAAAGGCAATTCACTTGAATCAGAAGCCCCTCGATCTCGTTACGATGATAATCACCGCTTCATCGGACAAAGGCGACGTGGTGTGGGAGCCCTTCGGCGGCCTATTCACTGCCTGCGTTGCCGCCCGCAATACCGGACGCCGGGCATTCGGCGCAGAGATCGACTCTACCTACTTTCACCACGGGGTCAAACGCCTCATTCAAGAATCTCGCCAATATCTTCTTCCCGGATGTCGAAGCGCTCTTCCAGCGCCTGACGGATAGCCTCATCAGAACCCTGGAAAAGCAACCGGCTCCACTGCGCGATAGTCTGCCCGTGAAACTTCGTGCCGATCACGCGCTGCTTGAAATCTTCTATTCCCCCGTGGACAATGCGATCCATCTTTGCAAAGTTGGTATCGAGACGATAGGGGAACCGCTCGATAAGCTGACGCACGAGCATTTGATAGTCCCTTGAGGGCTGGTATTTTCGCCTGTTCGCTCCCCAACTTTCCACCAGCCTTTGGGCGTTCTTGAACTGGCTTGAAGTACCCTGCCACTTGTAGCCGTTCGTGTTCGTCTGCTGAAGATTCCGCGTCCGCGCCGTCGTGTCCTCCGGCTCCAGCACGAGGTAATCAGGCGGGTTGTGATAGTGGTTGTCCCGCGCCTTCGCAACAGAGAGCCCCGAGACAATGCACACGTCGATGATTTTCGGCTTACCGAAGATCAATTGATCCGGCAGCCAAGCTAACATGCAAACGTTCGTCTGGTCGTGCTTGAACTGACCCTGGCTGTCTTTGAAACGGGCCGTGATCTCCGTTGCCAGGGGGAACCAAGCTTTGATTTCGAAGCCCGGCGTTGGGTTGACCGTAGGCGATACAAAAATTGTGTCAGGGAAGCCGGGGTCCTGGCGCTTCCACTCGCCCAACCTCTGGTATTCCGGCTGGTCGTTCAAGAACTCCACGGTGTTAAACTCGATCAAGTTTCCAAGCAGCGGCGACAGCTTCGAGACGACCTTCGAGAGGTTTACGGCGGCGTCCGGCGAAATCGGTTTCGAGATTGCCAAAACATCGAAGACATGCCCTGCCAAGCCTTGCAGGTGCAGCGATGCCGAAGCTAGGACATCCCGGGTATCAGGCATTGAACAGCTCCTTCGCCTTCGCGCCCAACGCCTCAGCAATTTTGTAAATGTTGATTAGGCTGATATTTCTCTCACCGCGCTCGACGCCACCAATGTAACTACGGTCGAGGTCGCAGGCCAACGCCAGTGACTCCTGTGAAAGCCCCTTTCTCTTCCGCAGTTCGCGCACTCGTTCACCGAAGCGCTTTTGAATCCGCGTTTCCAGTCTCTTACCCATCCAGAGTATGGAATCACCATTGATGACTGTAAGTCCACGGACTTTACGTACCTATTAGAAGAACTCAGCCGGGCCTGGCAATCTTCCGTTCAGCGAGTTTTTGGGAAGTCTAAATTCGGGGGGGCGAAACGGCAGGCTTTTGGTACGGAACTTTAGATCCGTCTACCTTTCGGGAGAAGGCTTTGCAGTATATTCTTGTTTTCAGCCAGCAGAGCGTCCGACCAAAACACGTCGATATAACCGCGGGTGGCGCAGACACACGGCTTGTCGTGTCTGCGGTCTCGCGAAGCGAGAGGCGCTGGCCTGTTTTCATTCCACCCGATCCGCTGAGATGATCGCGGTGTCCTGCAAAAAATAAGACCTTCAGGCTCGGCACTGCCACTCTTTGTAAAAGCACTGCGGTTGCGGCAGCCCGCCGATGGTATTCTAGTTAAGGAAATCCTGTCGGGAGTCAGCGAGGCCAGGGTCATCGAGGAATACCCGGCCTACCACAAGGGACCCTGCGTGCTGGTCCTGCAGAGGGACTCGCAGGGAAAGCCCGTCCACGTACTGTGGGGCATCCCAAGTCGAGCGGCGACCCCGGCGGTTGTTGTCACTGCCTACAGGCCGGACCCCGGCCGATGGACGGAAGATTTTTTGAGGAGGAAGTCATGACGGGAAGACGGGGCGTGAAGTTCGTGCATGAAGGACAGTACGCCGCCGATGTCGAGGTCGAGTGGCTCGAATCGGAAACAGGATGGCCACCGTATTTGTCCTTGCAGGACGCCCAGAAACTCGATGAAGTGCGCGACGCCTTGCGCCGGGGCGACCTCCAAAAAGCCGGGCAACTCGCCCGCATTTACCAGCTGACTCCCCTCCACGTCTGAGCCTGCCTTATCTGCACCGGCGGGTGGCGCCCCGATAGATCGGGACGGTCTCGCGAAGCGAGAGGCTCTGGCCTGTTTTCATTCCATCCGATCCGCTGAGATGATCGCGGTGTCCTGCAAAAAATAAGACCTCCAGGCTCGGCACTGCCACTCTTTGTAAAAGCACTGCGGTTGCGGCAGCCCGCCGATGGTATTCTAGTCAAGGGAATCCTGTCGGGAGTCAGCGAGGCCATGGTCATCGAGGAATACCCGGACTACCACAAGGGACCCTGCGTGCTGGTCCTGCAGAGAGACTCGCAGGGAAAGCCTGTTCACGTACTGTGGGGCATCCCAAGTCGGGCGGCGACCCCGGCGGTTGTTGTCACTGCCTACAGGCCGGACCCCGGCCGATGGACGGAAGATTTTTTGAGGAGGAAGTCATGACGGGAAGACGGGGCGTGAAGTTCGTGCATGAAGGACAGTACGCCGCCGATGTCGAGGTCGAGTGGCTCGAATCGGAAACAGGATGGCCACCGTATTTGTCCTTGCAGGACGCCCAGAAACTCGATGAAGTGCGCGACGCCTTGCGCCGGGGCGACCTCCAAAAAGCCGGGCAACTCGCCCGCATTTACCAGCTGACTCCCCTCCACGTCTGAGCCTGCCTTATCTGCACCGGCGGGTGGCGCCCCGATAGATCGGGACGGTCTCGCGAAGCGAGAGGCTCTGGCCTGTTTTCATTCCATCCGATCCGCTGAGATGATCGCGGTGTCCTGCAAAAAATAAGACCTCCAGGCTCGGCACTGCCACTCTTTGTAAAAGCACTGGGGTTGCGGCAGCCCGCCACTTGTCACTCATCACTCGTCACCCGCCACAATTGTTTTCACCCTCCATCCTTCAGAATTCGTCCCTCTCTTTGTCCCTACTCAGCTCCGCTGATCGCGGATATTTGGAATCGATATCTGCGCCACCCGCCCAGCACCACGCCAACGCCTTCCTGTGGACTCAGTGTCATTTTGAGTGATCCCCCAGCATGTCGAGCCCGAACTTGGGATCGGATTTGGTCCCGCTGACCTTCACCGGAATTTCGGCCCCTCCGCCCTTTTTCCTGAAGAAGGGAGAGACCACCTTCAGCAGGGCGGACAGCCACGGCGAGGCGACCATTTGGGAGAGCGAGGCCCTGGTCTGGATCTTCCCCTCGAACTCGAACTGCTGGCCATCCAAAGAATAGGTCCCATGCATGTTCACTCGCGCACCCGGCAGCACGTACTCGATGCGAGGGATGTGGATAACACCCTTATTCAGGGAGAACGCTCCATTCATGTGTGAGTTCACGTCCCTGGCTCCGGGCTTGGCTTTCTTCGGCTCGCCCCGCGCGCGGAGGCTTAGCATGTCAACCTTGTCTTGCACCTTTGGATTGGTGAAATGGATCCCTGTGAGCGAGAAATTGCCCTGCAAGCTCAGCTTTTGCACGATGTCTTCTTTGCCGGGGCGGATACGCAGCTTTGCCTTTGTGCGGATGGTGCCGGTCATAACGGCTGGTTTCGTCTTGACAGCAAGATCGAGAAAATCTTGAATCTGCCCCTGGGGAACGTCGACATCCAATTCGATCAGGTGGCCGCGGCCTTTGATGTTGATCACAGCGCCGCTCGTCGTAAAGCTGGAGTTTCCCAGCTTCGCACTGACGGGTTCCAGATAAGTATCACCGCTGGTGCCGTCGACAATAGCGTGAAAACGCGTATGCAGGGGCATGGGATGATGGGCGGTATCGAGGGAAAAGTCCGGGGTGTCTGTTGTTCCGTCCACAATAATTTTGTCGAGCCGGCCCTTGAAGTCGCCGACTGAAGAGAGCATGCCGCCGATGCCTTTGATGGTATTCAAGTCAGCATGGTCGAACGTATAGTGGCCGGACACGGTAGCGTCGCCTGGACTGTCTGCCTGCCACGGCCCGAACAGACCGGCGGCATGGATCTCGCCACGCGGAACGGCGTTAGTGAGCGTGGCTTCATACCGCCAGGGCTTGTCGGGACCAACGTCTTGCAACTCGATATGCTGCAGTTCAAAGTCCTTCGGGTCCTTGTTGGGCTTGGCCGTCTCAATAATCAGCTGCGAGTTGTCGCAGGTGATCTCGTCAACGACGATCTTGATCTTGCCGTTGTGTTTTTTTCCTGGACGTTCAGGAGCCTGCTGCCGCTCCTGGCGAGGTGGGATGTCGATTCGGAGACCGTTGATATGCACCGTCGCCACATGCGTCGGCGCGAAGAAGAGTCCAATCACCCCTGAGTGGAAGGAGAACTGCCTGACCGAGATGAGCGGCTGGCTTGCCCCGGCGGCGACCACCTCAGCCGGCGGGTAGATGCGCAGGCCATTACCGGAAACTTCCAGTCCGCGCAGAACGGAGACGTTCAGGCTATCCAGCTCAACGCGGCTATTGAACAGGGTGCTCAGAGTTTCCGTGATGCGACCCTGCAGGATGGGACCAGCGCGATGAATCATCACTTTGGCGACAACGCCGAGAGCGAGCACAATGACGAGTGAGGCCATAGCAATCCAGATCCACACGCGCTTTCGAGACGTCGATGCCTTTAAAGAAGAAAGATTGTTGGTTTGTTTAATAATCGTTGCGCCTCTCTAATTACGAGCTTACAGCACGAAACTCTTCTTTGCAGGATCGTTTTGGAACGAGTTTAACCGGGTGACCCCGTGCAGCCGCCTACTGTTTACCGACGAATCTGGAGTCGCAGACCCTGCTTCTGGCCGAAGCCTCCGACACCAATCCACATTGACGTATTACGGCCTTGGCTGGTGTTATGCGCACAAATTGTGTTATTTGTGGCGCCGACCTTCACGCCGGCACGCGCCGGCTTTCTGTAGTGTCGTTTTACCCAAACTGGTGATACGCACAAAACGGCCATTGTCATGCTGAGGCCGTTCTCCTGTCATCCTGAGCGCAGCGAAGGATCGCGGCCGTTCGCTCAGGGTGACGGGCCATCGAGTGTTACCGTTTTCCCCGTAAAACGACACCGGGAATTCTTTCCTGCTGTGGCAACGGTTTCGTCGCAGATGATTGAAGTCCCCCTTCTTTGATGTTAGAATTCGCACTTTCCTGAGAGACGATTGACAATGGGCGTCTGACGATTTCCTGGAATGCGAGCGAGCCTCTGTTTATCGCCGGATAGGACTTTTTCAAATTCACCCAGGTGTGTCCATGACAAAAATGAAAGTTGCCTCGTTATTGGCCACGGCCGGTGCTGTGGTGTTGCTGGGCGGCACGCTCCTGAAGGGACAGGAACCCGTTAAGACCACGCGAACCGGCGACACGGTTTCCGTCGATATTGGCGGCGCTCCGTTCACCACTTATTACTTTGGAACGGAGTCTCCCAAACCTTATCTTTTCCCGTTGCGAAGCGCCCAGGGCACCATCGTCACGCGAAACTGGCCCATGGTTAAAGATGCGCCGGGCGAGGACCACGACCATCCTCACCAGCGCGCCATGTATTTTGCCCATGGCGATATCAACAAGATTGATTTCTGGGCGGAAAAGAACCTGACGCGGGCGGAGCAGACGGTGAACGGCATCTATTACTCCAGTGAAGACCTGCCCAAAGGGCGCACGGTTTTCCGCAGATTTACAGAAATGCACGGCGGGGCGCACTCGGGTGTGGTTCGGGCCACGTTTGACCTGGTGAAACCGGACGGGACGGCCATAGGCGAGGAAGTCCAGGGCTACACTTTTTCAGGCAACGAGAACAACCGGATGATCGATTGCGCCTTCACGCTGCGCGCCAACCACGGGCCGCTGAAGATTGCCGACACCAAAGAAGGAACGTTTGCCATCCGCCTGGCGCACCAGCTCAATTCGCCGCCGGGACACATGATCAATTCGAAAGGCGGCGTGGGCGAGAAGGAAATCTGGGGCAAGAAGGCAAGCTGGGTGGATTATTACGGCAAGGTGGACGGTGAAGAATTGGGCGTCGCCATCTTCGACAATCCTCACAACCTGCGGCACCCTACTACCTGGATGGCGAGGGGCTACGGGCTGTTCGGCGTCAATCCCTTCGGCCTGAGCGTGTTTTTCAACAACCCCAAGCTTGACGGCAGCTACACCATCCCAGCGGGCGGCAGCCTCACCCTGCGTTATCGCGTCCTGATTCACCACGGTGACGACAAGCAGGCGGATGTGGCGGCAGCCTGGCAGCAGTACGCGGCGGGACATTAAGCCTGACCTTTCATGAACCGGCGGATGTCGCCGTGAATGGGGAGAAAGGGCACGACTGAAGTCGTGCCGAAAAACGGCTAAGTCAAGTGTCGGCTTTAGCCGCTGAAAGCTCCGGCATGAACGTTCCGCTCAGGGGCTGAAGCCCCGATAAGAGTTTTTGAGGCGCTCCCAACGGTACGAACGGCACGACTGAAGTCGTGCCCTTTCACAAAACTCGTGCCCTTTCACGGAGCCCTGCTGCGTCATGATTGATCCGGGTTGCGCCTCGGATGATTTTGAAAGGAGATTTTTTATGGAACGCCACATCAAGGCCAGGACTGGCGGAAAGTACCAACAGGTTGTCGCCCCCGGAACCATGAAGTTCCTGGACTTCGCCCGCGTGCAACTGAAAAACGGAGAGACGCACTCCGGCAAGACGGGTGACCGCGAGTACGTGCTGGACATTTTTTCCGGCACGGCGTCCGTCACCATCGATAGCGGCAAGGGCGGGAAGCAGATTTATGAAAATGCAGGCGGACGCGCTGACGTCTTTTCCGGCCCGCCCGTGATGGTCTACATCCCCGTGCAATCGAATTTTGAAATCAAGGTAACTTCTGATGCCGTGGACGTCGGCATTTTCTCTGCGCCTTCCGGTACGGCCACGGTGCCGCGCCTGCTGCAGGGCTCGGACGTTACGCTGAACCGCGCGGGCCGCGACAACTGGCAGCGGAACGTTTATTCCGCGCTCGATCTGAACACCGAGGCTGAGCGGCTGCTGGCGGGTGAAACGCTGAACCCTTCGGGTAACTGGTCCAGCTATCCTCCGCACAAGCACGACCGGAAGAATCCTCCGAACGAGGCGGTGCTCGAAGAAATTTACTTTTTCCGCATCAAGCCCGCGCAGGGCTTTGGATTCATCTGGACTTACACGGAGCCGGGCGATCCCGAAGGCTTTTCCAACGTTTTCGTGGTGCATGACGGCGATACGGTGCTGCTGCCCAAGGGCTACCATCCGGTGGTGGGCGCGCCGGGCTACCAGTTGCATTACACCTGGGTGCTGGCGGGAGAAGAACGCCGCTACGGCGCCTGGAGCGACCAGCCGGACCATGCATGGGTCAAACTGCAATAGGCACTCCTGCAGGTTGGGTGAATGGCGGCGCACGCGCGCCGGGATGAAAGAGTCCGGCAGGGCCTTGAAAAAGGTCCTGCGTTGTTTGCGCCGGGATTGTTTTGACAAGCACTCACTGCGGGCGTAGAATGCCTTCCGCCACGGGCACGGCCGTCCCAACAACGTTGCAGCATAGAATTGTTCTTAGCCCGGATCATTCATAACGCAGCAGGGCTCAGCGAAAGGGCACGAGTTTTGTGAAAGGGCACGACTTCAGTCGTGCCGTTCATGCCGCTCGTGCCGTTGAAACGCCTCAAAAGCGCCTATCGGGCTTCAGCCCTTGAACGGAACGCCCATGGCGCCGGAACTTTGCAGCGGCAAAAGCCGCCTCATTCCAACTGCCTCTGCGGCACGGATAAATCCGCGCCCTTTCGCAGGCAACACTCGCTTTCCGGCGTTCCGAGTCAACCGGATTCCAAATGGCCGACAACAATCAATCGAACGCGACGCCATCTTCCGGGAAACCGCATCCGACGCTGCCCCACCTCCGATGGTGGATTTGCGGCCTGCTCTTCTGTGGCTCCACGATCAACTATATTGACCGCGGCACCATCGCCATTCTGGCGCCCCACCTGCAGCAGATTTTCCACATCACGGAATCCGATTACGGCTGGATCATCGCCGCCTTCATGTGGGCCTATGCCATCGGCATGCTGATTTCGGGCGGCATCATTGACTGGCTGGGCACAAAAATCGGCTATGCCATCTCCATGGGGTGGTGGGGCCTGGCCACCATCGGCCACGCGTTTGCGCGCGGTGTGCTTTCCTTCGGCGTTGCCCGGTTCATGCTGGGAGCGGGCGAAGCGGGCAACTTCCCGGCTTCCATCAAGGCGGTGGCGGAATGGTTTCCCAAGCGCGAGCGGGCCCTGGCCACCGGCCTCTTCAATTCCGGCACGAACATCGGCAACGTCATTGCTTATCCGGTGGTGGGCGCCATCCTGGTGGCCTGGGGATGGAAAGCGGCCTTCATTGTCACCGGCCTGTTCGCGCTGGTTATTATGGTGGTGTGGCTGGTGCTTTACCAGTCGCCGAGGTTGCATCGGTGGCTGTCGATTGAAGAACTGAAAAAGATTGAACTGCGGGAGCCGGAAGAGGAAGAAGAGCCTGAAAGTAAGATCGAGTGGCGCCGGTTACTGCGTTATCGCCAGGCATGGGGTTTTATTGCCGGCAAGTTCCTGACCGATCCTATCTGGTGGTTTTACGTCTTCTGGCTGCCCAAGTATCTGGTGCAGGCGCGCGGGTTCAGCATTCAGCAGCTCGAGTGGTTCGGCACCATCCCCTTTATTGCCGCCATTATCGGTAGTGTGGGCGGCGGGTGGCTTTCCGGTTACCTGATGCAGCGAGGCTGGAGCGTGAATGCCGGCCGCAAAACCGCCATGGCCGTCTGCGCCTTTTCCATGCCGGCCGGTATTGCTGCGGTTTTGACCGGAAAGATCTGGCTGGCCCTGGCGCTGATTTCCGTTTCCACTTCCGCGCACCAGGGATGGTCCGCCAACCTCTTTACCCTGGCGTCCGACCTCTTCCCCAAGCGCGACGTCGCTTCCGTGGTGGGAATCGGAGGAGCGGCGGGCGCCGTGGGCGGCATGATCATCGCCCCGCTGGCGGGCTACGTCTTGCAGTTTACCCATTCTTACGTTCCGCTGTTCATCATCTGCGGCACCATGCATCCCCTGGCGCTCGGGCTGGTGCACCTGATCATCCCCAGGATCAAGCCCATCACGCATCCCACGCGAGCCTGAGTCCCCTGTGAAGCATAAGGTTTTCTTTTGTCCTGGTCTTTCATAACCTGGTCCTGGGCCGAAATCCGCCCTCGGTTCACTGCTGATGGGTTCTTGTGGTAAAGTGCCGGGGCAGGAGGAGCCTGTGTTCACTGCTACGAAGGATTTGATTCTTCCAACCACCGTTACCGGATCATTCCCGCGGCCGCGCTGGTACGACGTCTCAATGGATGGCCGCCCACTCGACGCCTGCATGCTCGACCTTCGCTTCCGCGAGAAATTCCAGGACGCTCTGGCCGTGGTGGTCAGTGACCAGGAGCGCGCTGGCCTCGACATTGTGGGGCACGGCGACTTCCATCTTGATGAAGACCTTGCAGGCCGTTGCTGGCTGACCTACCCCCTGCAGCGCTGGAAAGGCTTTGAAGGCGACCATCAGCAACAAGAGTCGGACACCGCTCCGTGGCGGCATTACGCGCCGGGCACTCTGCTGAATGAAATCTACAGCGGCTGGCGCTGGCCGCACGTCGTGGACAAGATCGAGCACCGTCCCCTCGACTATCCCAAGATCTGGCGGATCGCCCAGGCGAAAACACGCAAGCCTCTCAAGTTCGGCACCTGCTGTTCGGCGGCGTCAGCGCTTTTTCTCGATATCCATACGGCCAAATACCAGGACCGTCGCCAGCTCATCTGGGACATGGCAGAGGCCATGAACAAGGAATTGCTGGCCTTGCGCGCCGCCGGCTGCCGGTGCATCCAGACGGAGGAGCCCTCGTTCCACTTTATGGCCAACAGCTACGGCAGGGACCACGACGACATCAAGTTCATGATTGAGGCGTTCAACCGCGAGATGCAGGGGCTGGACGACGTGGAGATCTGGATTCACACCTGCTGGGGCAATCCCAACATGCAGCGCATCCGGGAGGATACGAGCTACGCCAACTCGATTGAAATTTATCTTGAGCGTTGCCGGGGCGACGTGTGGACGCTGGAGATGAAGGACCGCAACCAGCGCGATCTGGAACTTTTTGAACCCTTCAAGCACGATCTCAAAAAGAAGATTGCCATCGGAGTGGTGAGCCACAGAACGCTGCAGGCCGACCGGCCTGAAGAGGTCGCGGCTGAAATTCGCAAAGCCCTGAAAGTTATTCCACCCGAGCGGCTGATCGCCTCGAGCGATTGCGGCTTCGGCCGCCAGGGCGCCAACCGCGAGATCGCTTTTTACAAGGCGAGCGCCATTGCGCAGGGTGCAAACATCGTGCGGCGTGAACTCGGCCTGCCGGAAACTTACGTGCCTGCGGCCGACCCCGCAATGCAGGTCGATACCCTTCCCGGCCGCGACGCCGCGCGCGCAGATGGCAGCCACGATTAACCTGCCGGTGTATCGAAAACGACGGGAGGTGATGATGGGGAAGAATGACAAAGTGGACCGGCGACGATTTTTGCAGGGCAGCGTGTTGATGCCCGCCGTGGCGGCGCTGGGCGTGCGCCAGCAAGCGTCCATGGCCGCGAGCGTTCCCGAGGCGGATGCGGCGAAATCTGCCCACCCGGCCACGGGCCGGACGCACGTCTGGGAAAAGCATGAGCTCACCTTCACCGCCTCCGAATCCTATTCGAACGCTTACACAACCGTCACGCTATGGGTTGACCTCAGCGGCCCGAACTTCAGCAAGCGCGTTTACGGATTCTGGGATGGCGGCCAGACGTTCCGGGTGCGCGTGGTAGCGACGGCTCCGGGGGTGTGGAAGTGGCGCAGCGGATCAACTCCGGAAGACCCGGGCCTTGATGGCAAAACGGGGAGTTTCACGGCGGTGGACTGGACCGAAGAAGAAAAGCAGCAGAACCCCTTGCGGCGGGGATTTCTGCGCGCCTCCGCCAATCGGCACGCTCTTGAAACCGCCGACGGCACGCCGTTCTTCGTGCTGGGCGACACGTGGTATTCGGCGGCGGCCAACCGCTTCAAGTGGTATGACGACGACGTGGAGCGCCCCATCGGGCCCAAAGCCGGATTCAAGGATTACGTTCGCTACAGGAAATCGCAGGGTTTCAACTGGGTGAGCATGATCGCGGCGTTTCCCAACTGGGAGACGGACGGGCTGCCCTGGCACATCCAAATGAAAGACGGAACCACGGTGCGCTCAGCCTGGCTCGAGTTCGGCACGGGCAGCGCCAAGAACATGGACAATGAAGGCGGCCGCCCGTTCCTGTTTCCCGGCAAGGTGCCCGGTTACGAAAACGTTTTTGCCGACGTCGACCGCGTCAATCCCGAATACTTCAAGTACGTGGACCGGAAGATTGATTATTTCAACGCGCAGGGTTTTATTCCCTTCATTGAAGTCTCGCGGCGCGACTCGAGCGAGTGCTGGAAGAAGTATTATGGCTGGCCGGATTCCTACGCGCGGTTCATTCAGTACATCTGGTCGCGCTACCAGGCCAACAGCACCGTCTTCAGCCCCATCCACCTGGACATCCTCGATGAGAGCATCACCGTCCCTGATTTTATGGAAGCCATCAACATGGTGCTCGACAAGTTCGGGCCGCCGCCCTTCGGAACGCTGCTCTCGGCCAATGCCAATCCGTCCACGCTGGTCAACTGGGGAGACCACTCCTGGGTGACTTTGCACCAGACGGGAAATGAGCGCGAGCACGAGTATTACTGGTACATGACCGAGATCTTCCGCGAGGCGCATCCGCCGCGGCCTGCGCTCGATGGCGAACCTTATTACTCAGGCTACGTGGATGCCCGCGGGTTGGATGGAGGATACAAATACGGCGCGCCGGGGGGAACTCCAAAGGACGACCAGTTTGTGCGCTCGGCCATGTATGGCGAGGTGCTTTCCGGCGGGCTTGCGGGGCATGTCTACGGCGCGGAAGGCATCTGGGGCGCCGACATCGAACCCAGCGCTCCCATCAAGATGTGGGACGCCTTCCAGTGGAATTCCGCCACCCAGATGCAGCACCTGCGAACGTTTATGTTTTCAATCGGCCGGCAGTACCAGGAACTGAAGCCCGACGCGGACCTCGCGGTGCCGAGCAAGACGCACACCGTTAAAGGTTATGAAGGCTGGGCTTATGCCGCGCGCACGCCGGACAAAAAGATTTTCCTCGCCTACTTTGAAAAAGAGTGTCCCCGCAGCCTGGTGCGCGGCGCGCTGCTGAGGAGCGTGTATCGCGCCCAATGGTTCGACCCACGAAACGGAACGTGGTCGGACGTCGGCAACGGCACGGTCGAGTCGGACATTACCGGTGAGATCGAGCTTCCGGATTTTCCCTCCAACATCGACTGGGGTCTCAAACTTGTTTATGAGCGCACCTTGCCGATGCCCGCGCACTTTTAGCAGCTTGTTAAAAAACTCGTGCCTTGTGTCATTCCGAGGAGCCGCAGGCGACGAGGAATCTCGCAAGTGCTTGATTCCTCAAAAAGCAGATACTTCGCTTACGCTCAGGATGACATCCTCGGAACGTTTTTCAACAAACTGTTAGAGGATGGCGTGAACGTTACGTTCTGCCAGACTGTCGAAATATCCCGTAGCGGCGGGTGTAGCGGCGGGTTCACCCCGCCATAGGGTCAATGCTTTCGCATGGTTTGGCGGCGTAAAGCCGCCGCTACAGTCTTTTTCAACTGGTTGCTACGGCATGGGGTGGGCGACGGAGTTGGCGTGCGGGATGAGTTGATTGTAGGCGGAATTCGGCACGGGAGAATTCCAGTGGCCGGTGACCTTGGCGAACCCGGCCAGGCCGAGGAAAAGCAGCGCGATTCCCGCAGCCATGGCCCAGGCGGGCAAACCGCGCCTTTTCTTTTTTGATTCCAGCATCTGTGGCAGCGACATGACCAGCGCCCCCTCGGCCGGGCAGACGGCCACGCACGCCATGCATCCCGTGCACTCCGCCGAGCGCACGCTGGCCAGCCGGTCGACGGGCAGCGACGACGGGCATGCCCGGGCGCACTTGGCGCAATCGATACACGCCTCGGCGTTGCGCCGGATGCGGTGCGGGCTGGCCAGCGACACCAGGCCAAGCAGGGCTCCGTAAGGGCAGAGATAGCGGCACCAGAAATTCTCAACAAACAGCGACGCCACCGTCAGCAAGCCGATCACAACCAGGCCGGCAACGCCCAGGAAGCGGAAAAAGTTGAGCATCTTGACGGCCGCGATCAGCCCATAGGACGAGTGCATAAAGCTCTCGATGGCCCCGGCCGACATTCCGGCCACAGCCCAGACAAAAAATCCCAGCAACAGATACTTGAGCCCGCGCAGGGGAATGTCGAGCCAGCGCGGAATGCGGAAATTGCGCCCGAACATTTTGCGCCCCGCGCGCCACAGGTATTCCGAAAGGGTTCCCACCGGGCAGAGCCAGCTGCAAAACGCCTTGCGAAACAGAAACGCCATGGACAGGAAGGCCAGCAGCAGAAACATCGCCGCCGGATGGATGGACGGAATGTGGCCGGTGACGAGCCAATACTTCAGGTTCATCATTCCGGCAATCGGGAGCCAGCCCTCAACGCCCGCGGGCCGGGCGATGGAAATCTGCGATCCGGCCACTTCAAATTGCCGCACCCAAAAATAGAACTGCCCGCCCAGCCAGACGTTCAGCAGCAGAAATGCCACCTGAAACCCATGACGAAACTGTTGGGAGTGGTCGCGCAAACGCTTGCGCACCAGCTTCTTTTTCGGCTTGCTGTTTGCCGGTTGTGGCGGGACGGTCTCAAATGCGGCGGGCGGGACCGGTGCGAGATCTCCAGTCTGTAGTTGAATCCCCATAACGCCTCCGTAAGAGAAAAGTCTAAGGGATGCTTCAACTTCCGGGTATGACTTATGTCACAGGGCAGCAAGGTGGGGAAGGGAAATCCCTCGATGTGGACAGCCGTGCGAAAACGACCAAGTGGTCAAATTTGGCACGCTGTTTGCTCTGATATTTGAGAGGCATTCCCCGGCACAGGCTCGGCGGTGCGCGGGGCCGTCTGAACGCCCAAATTGTGGCGTGCAGTGGAGAGGCAAATGCCTGTCCTAAACCTGCCCTTAGGTACAGCTACGAACGGGGGCAAACGGTTGTGCGGAGGCTTAACCGGCTGGCCTACAGATGATGACGTCAAGGTCGTCAATCAAGGCTGTAACCAAATGCAGCCCAAAAAAATGTTATAGCTGTAACCACATTTTTTTACTTGCGTCTAAAGGTAGGTGTAGTGGTAAATTGTCCACTACGTGGTAAGGGGAGATACGCCATGGCCTTTTTCAGGAAGAGAGGACAGTCGTATTACCTGGTTCACAATGTGCGGCAGGACGGGCGTGTCCGCCAGATCCATCTGGCCAAACTGGGCCGCCGGCCGCGCATCAGCGATGATTTAATCCGGGGAGTCACCTCCCGGCATCCTTTCGTGGAAATTGACTGGAAGAGGCTGAGAAAAAAAGCTTCCCAGGAGCTGGTTCGGCCTTTTGAGAATGACTCGCGCCAACTGCGCGAGTTGCTGGCCAGCATTCGTAACCTCCATCTCGACATTGGTGACCTCCATCTGCCGGTTCTTGCCATGACCCACGATCGTGAATTGGTGGGGCAATTGACTTCAAGCCTGAAACTGCTTCGTAGCACGCTGGACGTTAAGTTGAATCAACTTCGTCGGGGAAAAGCACAGACCTATGCCAGGTAGGGCAGGGAGGACAATGGAATGGCTCAATTTCAAACGCAACTGGATCCAACGCTCCACAGTCCCGAGGTGAAAGACTTTGAGCGGGCGCTGATGAGCCGGGTGGTAGGCCAGGACCGCGCCATCCGGCGGCTGGCCAGAATCTATCAGGTCTACAAGGCGGGACTGGCGGTGGCGGGACGGCCGTTGGCGAACCTGCTGTTTCTGGGGCCGACGGGTTCCGGCAAGACGCGCCTGGTGGAGGCGGCGGGCGAGGTGCTGTTTGGAAGCAGCCACCCCATCCTCAAGATCGACTGCGCGGAGTTCCAGCACAGCCACGAGATCGCCAAGCTGATTGGCTCGCCGCCCGGCTACCTGGGCCACCGCGAGACGCAGCCGCTGATCACGCAGGAAGTGCTGGAGGCGCACTACACAGAAACGGTTAATCTTTCCTTTGTCCTGTTTGACGAAATTGAAAAGGCGTCGGATGCCTTGTGGCATCTGCTGCTGGGAATCCTGGACAAGGCCACGCTGACGCTGGGCGACAACCGGCGCGTGGACTTCTCGCACTCGATCATCTTTATGACCTCAAACCTGGGCTCGCAAGAGGTCGCAAGGCTCATGCGGGGAGGTATGGGGTTTTCGGCCGATTCACGGACGGATGAGGAAGAACTGGACCATAAGATCTATCGGGTGGCCGTGGAGGCGGCCCGGCGGAAGTTTTCTCCCGAGTTCATGAACCGGATCGACAAAGTCATCGTCTTCCGGTCACTGCGGAAAGAACATCTGGAAAAAATTCTCGACATCGAACTGGCCAAGGTGCAGGAGAGGATTATCGCCGCGGCGCCGGGCCATCAATTTATCTTCAGGTGCACGCGGGCGGCGCGCGATGTTCTGCTGCGTGAAGGCACCGATCCCAAAAGTGGCGCGCGCCATTTGAAACGGGCCATTGAACGGCACCTGGTTTTTCCGCTTTCAAACCTGATGGCCACCCGGCAGGTGTGCCTGGGCGACGTCGTGATGGTCGATGCCACACCTGGCGATTCAAAGCTGGTCTTTATGCGCGAGGAACAGGGAGCACTGGTGAGCGCTGCCGCTGCGCCCGCCGCCGAGACGGCGCTGGTTCCTGTTTCGACAGAACGTGCCGCCAGCCGGGCCCTGGCGGTCAGGGCCTCGGGTGATTCCAGCTTCCCGGGCGACTGAAGCGCCGGTGGTGATGGGCCGGACGACACCTCAGTTCGCTGTCGCCAGAATACTGTACAGGTCTGCTGCCGCACCTTGCAGTTGCCACATGCCGCGGCCAGATGGAGCGCGTTGTTCTCCATTTCCCGTACGTTAGCTGCCATCGCACTCCGGCGCCCTTTCTTGACAGAACGCCGAATCCATCTGACAATGTTTGTTTGCCTGCCGCGGTAGCTCAGGTGGTAGAGCGCAGCCCTGAAAAGGCTGGCGTCGGCGGTTCAACTCCGTCCCGCGGCACCATTATTTCAACAACTTACAAACCTCAGAATCCAAAAACCTGTTCCAATTTGTTCCCAAAAGCAAATTCTGGCCCGGTCGAAGTTTGTCTCAGCCATACTTCGGTAGAGTCCGCAGCCCGTGAGTTTGCCGCATTCCTGAAGAATCATTTCGCCATCGAAATCGCCCGCGATGCCAGAGGATTCAAGAAGTCCCTTCTTCGTTGGATACGCCGAGAGCTTCCGCCAAGACGGGGGCGGCCTAATGACCCTCGTCTTGATGCGGCGGCGCAGATGGTCGCCCAAGGGAAGAGTGTGCGAGATGTACTCAGAATGCAGATTGCCGACATTGACACGCTGGATTCATATGGCCGCTATTTGGCCGAGAAAGGGCTTCGTGCCGCACTCGCTCGCAGGGGCCGTTCTGAAGCTCGGTAAATGCCCTCGCATGTTCATTCCAAAGGCAGACGACCCGCTAGGCGTAGAAAACACAGATATTTCGTAATAGGATGGAGCCCTATGGGTGACGGTGACGAAGGAGCGATGTACTCAACACGTCCCGCGAGTGGATACAACGTTTGCGCTGATTGTATCGATGACGACAAGATCAAACAGTTCATAGAAAGGTGCGCCGAGGAACATTTTTGTGATTTCTGCGGCCATGAAAACGATATCAAAGACATCGCCGCACCCCTAGATGAAGTCGTCGAGTTCATGCATCGGTCTATCGCCCGCGAATACCAGCGGGCAGTAGAGGCTCTCGGATATGAAACCGCCGAGGGAGGATACCAGGGCATTTATTGGGATAGCGAGGAGTTACTGACAGGAGTGATTGGGTTAAGTTTGCCCAACGACGATGATGGCCAGCTCCTCGACATAATCGTGGACTGTCTGGGCTGTGAACCTTGGTGTGAACGTAATCCCTATTCGCTCTCGGAAGACGAAAAGCTCGCTTACAGTTGGGAGCATTTCTGCGAGTTGATTAAGCATGAACGAAGGTATTTCTTTCTGAAGCAAGCGCAGCAACATGCCCCCGATTTGAGTGAGCATCTATCCCCAGGGGAGTTGCTCCAGTTGATTGGGGATACAGTTATAGAGCACGGCCTTGTACAGACGTTGCCGCAAGGGACACTGATTCACCGCGCCCGCCGTCAGAAGCCCGGGGAAGCCCTAGAGTCGTCCTTTGATCTCGGCCCACCACTTCCTGAAGCCGCGATTCGGTCGAACAGAATGAGCCCAGCGGGGATCGTCATGTTTTACGGCAGTAGCGAACCAGAAACGGCAATCGCCGAAATTGACGATGACCCGACGCTTGGTATCGTAGTTGGAACATTTAAGACTACCAAGGACCTCCGCGTTCTCGATTTGACGAATCTTCCGGAACGCATTTCATTTTTTCAGCCTGAGTCCTCGTGTGATCGGTACGCTCTGAATTTCCTGCATAAATTTGTTCGTTCTTTGGCAGAAAAGGTGGAACCGGGTGATCGAGAACATATTGAGTATGTTCCGACCCAAGTGGTTACTGAATGGTTTCGGTCGGTTTTCCAGCATGGCGATTCTCAGATCGACGGCATCTACTATCCGAGCGCGCCGCGAAAAGGTGGCAGGTCAATAGTATTGTTTGCTGACCGCGACAATTTACGGCTGACCCCCGAGGAATGTAAAGATTTGATTGCCTCTGACCCAACAAGAGCTTGGGGCCTCCAACTCTACCAGGAAAAGACTTGGCTTCAACTGGTGCAAGTTATTCCGATACGCCAGCCTAAATATCCGCAATCCGCCTGAGGCGCGCTACAGGGTTTAGAACACAATATCGCCTGATTTTTCCCCAAACAATTCGCTACGGTTTATGTGGCTAGATGCCGCTACAGCCTGTGGGTATTCTTCAGCCATGAAGACTCTGACCCGCAAGCAGCTCGAAGCACGGAAGGCCCAGGCCGTTCGCTTTGTCCGGGACGTGTTAGATGACGACGACAAGGCGGACGACATCGAAGACGAGACTCTCGAAGACTATGCCGAGCACAGGCAAATCAGAATTACAAACCCGAAAGGAGTTATCCAGATGGCAGCACCTACCAGACAAGAACTTCTTGACCGCATCGAGGAATTGGAGACTGAAAACGAAAACCTGCAATCGCGGCTCGATGAAATCGCCGACATCATCGGCGAGAGCGATGAGGAAGAGGACACAGACGGAGACGAAGGCGAGGACGACGCCCAGGGGGAAGCCTAGCCCGCCCGTTCTGTGGCGAGAACTGGCGGAAACCCGCACATGCTATAACCGACCGAGCAAAGCGTTACCGGGCGAATGAGGCGGAGTGTCTCCCGGCTCCGCCTGCCGAGTGTGCCCTCTGCGGATCAACCCGCTTTCTCGTGGTCGATCACATTGACGGTGACGAATCAAACGGTTCTCCTGACAATCTGCGGTGGCTTTGCAAGAGCTGCAATACCCGCCTTGGCCTTGCGATGGCACAGCGAGGCCAGGGCATACGGACCCGCCAATTTAACCCCGGCGCTGAGAATCTGGCGCAGTACACCGAGGCCGTTTTAGAGCACCGTCGCGGCGCACACGACGCCGGAGGCCACATCATTCACGAAACCCCGCCAGAACGTCGGTCAAAATTCGCCAAGGAAATTTGGCGAAGGCGCCGGCAGCGTGGCACCGACCGCCGTCACTGAGCCTACCCAATGAAAATCCACCACCCACAGGAACCGGGAAAAACCGTGAAAAATCAGAGGAGCATTCCGTTGTTGGAGCCCGCACAACTGCTAAACATCGCTAAAAACAGGTGGAAAAAACCGTGAAAAATACCGACAAAAATCATTCAGGAGCCAGATCCTACTCAGTTAGCGAGGCAGCTCCCGTTTTAGGTGTTTCAATCCCAACGCTAAAACGGATGGCAGCGGAAGGCCGGCTAGAGAGCTTTCGGACCCCCGGCGGACATCTTCGCATTCTGGCAGAGAGCGTTGAGGCCGTGCGGGACCACCGGCAAACACAGCCCCGACCTGTCCGTGATGCCTCGCCTGTATTGCAGAACCGGAGGGAGCGATTAGAAGAACTGACACTGGAGGCCCAGGAGCATAGAGCAAGGCGGGAATTAGCAAGGCTTCAGCAAGAGGAACAGGAAGAAGCCGAAAGGCAGGAGGCGGAAGCGGAGGCCCGCGACCAGGCAGCAGCCCAACGCGAGGCCGAGCTTGAAATCGAACGGGAGCGCCTCAGACACGATCGCGCCAAGGAAATAACACGCCGTGAGGCCGAAAACGAGCTGGCCAACTTTCGCCGTCGATGGTCAGAAGAAGCCGTTACACTGCTGGCAGTGCAGGAGTATAGCTGGCTGTCTTCGGGCCACCGGAATGAAATCCTAGAAATGCTGGAAGCCGAAATCGAGAAGCGCCATCCCGCCGACGAGTCTCGCATGACGACCATTCTCAAGCGTAGTCTTGAGTCTCTGGCAGAGCCTTTCCAGCGGCAGCAGCAAGTCCAGGAGAAGCAACAGCGGGTCATGGAGCAAGCGTTAAGGGATCTGCCATACTCTGCAACGGAAGCAGAGCAAGTGCGGGTTACGGCAACGATCCGCGATACTCTCCGCCGCCTTGACGATGATACGGACAAGTGCGAAATGCGCGTTGCGGCACAGGAGGCTATCCAGCCCTTATGTGTCGCCATCGAAAAACGGTTACTTGATGAGCGGCTGATTGAGTGGGCAATCCGCGAATTGCCATTGTGGGGACGGACCGAGCGCGATGAAGCACGGCTTCGCAGAGAGTGTGCTGAGATACTGGAAGAACTTCCGATTGATGCATCCGAAGCGGAGGCCAAGGATGCATTAGAGCCGACGATCGGCGAAACGTGCCAAGAGATCGAGGAACGCTGGGCGCAAAAGCAACGGGACGCGCAGAAAGCGAACCTGATAGAGGAAGGCGTTGCCGAAGTATCCCACTACTTGTGGCGGCTGAAACAGGATGGAGAAATCTCCGCCGAGGATTATTGGGACACTGATCTCAGGGCAGACTTAAAAGACGCAGTGCGGGAAGAGCTAGAATCCGAGCTATCAGGCGAAGAGACAACCAAGGAAGTCCAAGAGTTCGCCCGACAGACTATCGACGAAGAATTAGAGTAAGGTGACCTATGCCAACCATGCGCCTTGCATCGCACAAAGTGAACGCTCTTGACGGCCGTGGTAAACTTCAGGAGGGTAAACATCCACGTTGCCAGTCGTGGTTGAATCTGTCATTTGCGGAGGGTACGCTCGACACTGAAAATGGGAGTGTGCCCTAATGCAAGCGCATGGTTCTGTGCTTCGAGATTCGGAAATCAGGTCGGAATTGCACTCCATGTTGCGGGCTCTTTATGCCCATGATCAGTACACAGCCATTATTGACGAGCTCTCTTTGTGTCAGGGTGAATCCCGGGTTGACTTAGCGGTGGTGAACGGATCGCTAAGTGGATATGAGATCAAGAGCGACCGTGACTCCCTTTCAAGGCTGCCGTTACAGAGCGAGACTTACGCCCTGTGCTTTGACACGATGACTATCGTCGTGGGGAGCCGACACCTTGAAGCGTGCAGCAAGCGCGTGCCATATTGGTGGGGCATATGGGAAGCTACCAGAACTTCAGAAGGCGTGAAAATTGAGCCCCGAAGAGGGCCACAAAAAAATCCTAACGTTTCACCTGACCGATTGGTTCAACTCCTATGGAAGAATGAGGTCGCTGAGTCGCTGCGGACACTTGGGTACACGCCCTCTCCGAAAGCAGGACGAAGAGAACTTTGGAGTTTCCTGGTTTCAGTCTCCACGCCTAAGCAATTATCTCAAATTGTGCGTGACCGCATACGGGCTAGGGGAGATTGGCGATCTGGTCCAACACCGTTTCGACGTGGTGATTTGTCCCGATCCGCCGCCAACTCTCAGCGTTCCCAGGAGAACCGCCGTTGGTTGCTTTCGCAAAGATTTCAGCATCGCCCTGACTGAAATCGCGTCCGCGATATTCATCCTTTTTTACTAAGCTCTTGCATATTTCGAGGAATTGATCGAAGCCTTCTTGGTGTTTGAAGACGTTTCCCCCTTTCCAGATTAGCCAAGAATCGGGAGTTGCGTACCTAAGTTGGGCCAAAATAGTCGCTCTTCCCTCTGGCGGAAGCTCGGGCTGTGCGATGGCATAATCTCCGAAGGCTGGAACGCGGATAGGCGGACGTGGACCGGTAACAAGCTTAACCCATCCACGCCAGTCGGTTCTCATTGCACTGTTCCATTGGTAACGCTCAAGGGGGCCTAGCCCCGGCGGGAAAGCGGCAGAAGCAACTGTTAGCGTCCGCCAATCTTCGAGATTAGGGATCAGGTCGATATTGGCTCGGTACATTTGAGCGACCCCGCTACTTGAAAGTGTGGCTACTGATCCGTGGTCCAAAAAGAGGTCAATCTCACTCCGTTCCTGACCGAAAAAGTCCGCGACGGCTTCGATTGCTTCATCAAGGGTCTCCGAATCCTCAAAATCATCTGCCGACAAGCGGATTGCTAATCCGTTCCCTTGCTCTGAGACCACCTGTCTTATAGCACTTTGGTATCCTGGTGAACGAGCTAATCCAGTGACGGGAATTGCGCGTTGACCCCTCTTGGCCACTTCAGCAAAGCATTGCCGTACCGGGTGAGACTCGTCAGCTTCTTCGGTGTCATCGGGGTCATCTATGAAAAGGAAATCCAGAAAGTAACGCGATTCATTTGGCCATTGCGCTGACTCGGCCATGCGTTTGGGGACTTCCTTCCACCCAGATGGGACTGCCTCAATTAACGGTGTCATAGCGACCGTGGATTTCAGCGCTCCAAGGGCTGGGAATTCTGCTCTCTTTCCCTTCAAAACTGGGACGTAGTGCCTATTATTGAACATTGCTCCTCCCAATGTTGCGCAGTTAGATATTACGACACGACTTTACAGCGGAAGTCATTGACTGTCAAGCAAGGGCAACAATTTTGACGTGGAATCATGGGTGCACATGAATCAGCGCACCTTGAAACAATCAGCTTGGACGGAAAGTGGGTTTTGGAAATCCAACCTAATGCCACGCTTCAGTTCACATAGAAAATCTCTTGCTTACCTGATAACATGTGCCCTCGTGTCAAGCGCGCCGTAAGCCCACGCCGACGCGGAATAACCTGATTGTAGACGGCGACCGATAATGCCCTACGACCGAAACGATTCCGAGGCTGATACTTGCCGCAAGTACGTATTGCCGAAGCTCTACGCAGCGGGCTGGACGGACGACCAGATCAGCGAGCAAAAGACGTTTACAGACGGGCGCATTGTTGTGGCAGGCAGCAAGGTCACCAGGCGGCCCCAGAAGCGGGCTGATTATTTACTCCGCCACTCGCGTGATTTCGCCCTCGCGGTTGTCGAAGCAAAAGTAGTCTACAAGAACGCGGCAGACGGGCTCCAGCAAGCCAAAGAATACGCGGACATTCTCGGGCTCAAGTTCGCCTATGCGACCAACGGCCAGGGCATCATCGAGCACGATTTTACGACGGGCCGCGACAACGAGCTTGACGCCTTCCCTTCGCCAGGCGAGCTTTGGAGCCGCCTGAGCGGGAACGAGGGCATATCGGACGAGATCGCCGCCCGGCTGCTCACGCCGTATTACCATCTTCCAGGCAAGTCACCGCGCTACTACCAGGAAATTGCCATCAATCGGGCTGTGCAGGCCATTCTCCAAGGAAAGAAGCGCGCGCTGCTAACGCTTGCCACGGGTACCGGGAAAACCATTGTTGCTTTCCAAATCTGCTGGAAACTCTGGAATTCGCGCTGGAACCGAACCGGCGAATACCGCCGCCCCCGGATTCTCTATCTGGCTGACCGCAACATCCTCGTGGATGATCCCAAGGACAAGATATTCACGCCCTTCGGAGACGCACGCTGGAAGATCGAAGGCGAAGCCATCAAGAGCCGCGAGATGTACTTTTCAACCTATCAGGCCGTTGCGCGAGACGAGCGCCGACCTGGACTTTATCGCGAATATCCGCCAGATTTCTTTGACTTGATTATTGTGGACGAGTGCCACCGGGGAAGCGCAAACGAAGAGAGCAACTGGCGTGACATTCTTGAATACTTCGAGTCTGCTTTTCAGCTTGGCATGACCGCTACTCCACTCCGCCAAGACAACCGCAACACTTACAAATACTTCGGGAACCCGATTTACACCTACAGTCTGCGCCAGGGAATTGATGATGGCTTTCTTGCGCCTTATCGTGTCCACCGCATCGTGACCACCGCCGACGCAACCGGCTGGCGTCCGAGCAAAGGCGAGCTTGACCGCAACGGCAGAGAAATTCCTGACGCCGAATATCAGACGAGGGACTTCGAGCGCACACTCTCGCTGAAGGCCCGCACCGATGCCATTGCGCGCAACCTGACCGAGTTTCTCAAAAAATCCGACCGCTGGGGCAAGACCATCATTTTCTGTGTGGACCAGGAGCACGCCGAGCACATGCGCCAGGCATTGAATAATTTAAATGCCGACATCGAACAAAAACAGCCGAACTACGTGGTTCGCATTGTTTCTGACGAGAAAAAGGTTGGACGAGGACACCTTGACCGATTCACGGAACTCGAAACAACTGTTCCGACCCTTGTGACCACCTCTCAGCTTTTAACCACTGGCGTTGATGTTCCCACCTGCAAAAACATTGTGATTGCCCGCGTCATCAACTCCATGACGGACTTCAAGCAGATTATCGGCCGGGGAACCCGCGTCCGCGACGACTATGGAAAGTTTTATTTCAGCATTCTTGACTACACCGGCAGCGCAACGCGGCTTTTCGCAGACTCCGATTTCGACGGCGACCCGGCCTTGCTGACCGAAGAAGAAATGAACGAATTGGGAGAGCCTGTCGGGGATCCCCAGGTGCTTGCGGAGGAGCCGGAAGAAGCAGGCGAGACAGGCGATGAATTGCCGTCGGAACTGCTCCCAGACGATGGAGAGCGACCACCAAGGAAATACTACGTCAATGGCGGTTCCGTCGAGATTGCCACCCACATCGTGCACGAACTGGACGGAGACGGCAAACAACTGCGGGTCGTCAAGTTCACCGATTACACCGCAGAAAAGGTACGCAGCATGTTTACTTCCGCCGCCCAGCTTCGCTCCAAATGGACCGACGCAGAAGAGCGTGCTGCTATAATTTCGGCTTTGGAAGACAAGGGTATTTCGCTGAAAGAGCTGGTCGAGGTATCGAAGCAACCGGAAGCGGACCCGTTTGACGTACTCTGTAATGTGGCCTTTAGCGCGCCACTCCGCACCCGGCGCGAGCGGGCGGAGAGCTTGCGGCGAAACAGCAATGTTTTCTTCGAGCGTTACAGCGAACCGGCACGGCAGGTCTTAAACGACATTCTGGAAAAATATATCGAGTTCGGAGCAGCGGAGTTTAATATCCCCGATATTCTCAAGGTGCCACCTATTTCGGAGCGCGGAACGGTCATGGAGATTGCAGCCTTTTTCAATGGTGCGGAAAACCTACGCGGTGCGGTCAATGAGATGCAAACCTTGCTATATACATAACCACAAGACTGCGCCGGTCGAGTGATTCAGGGCTTGAATTCTCATTTCAGACGTTTTGTTCCAAGAGGCAGCATGCCACCTGAAATCATGTTCTCGAAGCCGTATTTTCTCATTCGTGTTCTCGGAGCTGCTGAGGATTACGCGCCACTCTTCGACGTTGCCACGTCTCTGTATGATTTCAATATGCTCTATGAGGTGATTCATCAGGCGCTTGACCCGAATTATAAGCCACGGAAGTTTACCCGCTATCTAACCTTCAGAAACAGGCGGCGCATCCCGGATGAGGAAAGATTGCAGACTGTTTTACTGAGAGTTGAGTCCCCACCAGAACTTGTGGTCGCTCTCAATGCATTCAGGCTGCCGCTTACTCTAACGGCACTTGGGGTATTTTTTCACTACCTGCCCCAGGGAATCGACGGGCTGAGCGAGGCGTTCGACTTACTAGAAAAGATACGAAATAGGCATCTAAATCGACGACTTCTGGAAGCGCAAGTTCGAATAGCCGAGCGGGATGCCCGGGAAGGGATCTCCGATGCGCTTACTCCAGAAGGAGGCCAGGTTCTACTTGATGAGAAGGAGGCAACACCACTTGTAGAATGGGCGAGCCACCGCCTCCAGTCAGGCAGAATCCGAATCGTGAGATTAGAACTTGAGTTCATCGACGACATGGAAGCAGTAACCGAAGAGGACAATGGCAACGAGCAGGAATAATATGAGTCCAGCGAAAGCCAAGAATAGGGACATTCCCCAATCTACCGCGCAGCAGCTTGCCAGCCTGATCAAATCCTGCCGGGACATCATGCGGAAGGACAAGGGCTTAAGCGGCGATCTTGACCGCCTGCCAATGCTCACCTGGATCATGTTTCTTAAGTTTCTGGACGACATGGAGCGGGTACGCGCAGAAGAGGCCAAGCTTGCGGGCAAGCGATTCCGCCCGGCCATTGAACCGCCCTACCGCTGGCGAGACTGGGCCGAGCAGCCTGAAGGCATCAAGGGGCCGGAGCTTCTGTCCTTCATCAATCAGGACGAAGCCACGCGCCCGGACGGAACGCGCGGGCCGGGCTTGTTCGCTTATCTGCAGAGCCTGCAAAGCGCCAATGGCGACCGCCGCGACGTGATTGCCAAAGTCTTTGAAGGCACCGTCAACCGCATGGTGAGCGGCTACCTGTTGCGCGACGTGCTCAACAAGGTCAACGAGATTCACTTTACTTCGCGGGATGAGATTCACACCCTCGGCTTGCTCTACGAGTCGATGCTTAAGGAAATGCGCGACGCGGCGGGCGACTCCGGCGAGTTCTATACGCCCCGCCCCCTGGTGAAGTTTATTGTCACCGTGACCGACCCGCAGCTTGGCGAGACCGTTCTTGATCCGGCGGCGGGTACCGGCGGATTTTTGGTTGAGGCATTCGAGCATCTGCGAACACAGGCAAAGAGCACGGAAGACTATCACCGCTTGCAGCGCGGGACGCTTTTCGGCATCGAGCCGAAGCCGCTGCCCTATTTGCTCTGCCAGATGAACCTTTTGCTTCACGGCCTGGAATATCCCGTAATCGACCCGGAAAACGCCTTGCGGTTTCCGCTGCGGGAGATCGGCGACCGCGACCGCGAGGACGTGATTATGACCAACCCGCCCTTTGGCGGCGAGGAAGAGCGAGGCATTCTTACGAATTTCCCGGAGGACAAACAGACTGCGGAAACGGCGCTGCTTTTTCTTCAGCTCATCATGCGCAAGTTGCGCCGACCTGTAGCTGGCAACAAGCCGGGACGCTGCGGGATGGTTGTGCCGAACGGCGTCCTTTTTGGCGACGGCGTATGCGCCCGCATCAAGAAGGAATTGCTGGAAGAGTTGAACCTGCACACCATCGTCCGCCTGCCGAACGGAGTTTTTGCACCCTATACCAGCATCCCGACCAATCTACTTTTCTTTGATCGCTCGGGTCCGACCAAGGAAATCTGGTATTACGAGCAGCCGCTCCCGGAGGGACGCAAGAACTACACCAAGACGCAACCGATGCGCTTTGAGGAGTTCGAAGACTGCCTCAAATGGTGGAAGAAGCGGGAAGCCAACGAGCAGGCCTGGAAGGTTCCCGTTGCCGATGTTTTGAAGCATGATGAGACGGGGAATCTGATTTCGACGAATCTTGACATCAAGAACCCAAACCGCAATCAGGATTTAGAGCACCTACCGCCCGAGCAATTGGCGGAAGCCATTTTGAAGAAGGAACGTCGCATTGCGGAGATCATGGAAGAGATCAAAGGCGTTCTGGCTGGAGGAGTAAACAAGTAATGGGTATGGCAGCGCTTGCCCACAAGATGGTGCCGCTCGGAAACCTGATCCATCAGCGCACGGAGTTCATTCGCATTAGTGATCTAGAAACCTACAAGCGCGTAAGGGTCCAACTACACGCAAAGGGGATGGTGCTGAGGGATGTCGTTGCAGGAGCCGAGATCAAGACAAAGAAGCAGCAGGAATGTCGTGCTGGAGACTTTCTTGTAGCTGAGATTGACGCCAAGGTCGGGGGCTTCGGCATCGTGCCTGACGATTTAGACGGAGCCATCGTCAGCAGTCATTATTTTCTTTTCCAGACAGCGGATGCTGTGCTTGACAAGCGGTTTTTGGAATTCTTCATCCGAACCCCCGCATTTATGGAGCAGGTCCGGGCTCAAGGTTCGACAAATTACGCGGCGATCCGTCCTGGAGATGTTCTCAACTACGTTATTCCCCTTCCGCCCCTCGACGAGCAGCGGCGCATCGTGGCGCGCATCCAAGCCCTTGCCGCCAAAATCGAAGAGGCTCGCAGCCTGCGCCATCAAGCCGCCGAACAAACCGAAGCACTTCAGCTTCGCGTTGCCCACGATTTGTTTCCAGAGGCGAGTGATGGCAAGGTTGGTGACTGGATAAAGTTCCAAACTGGCTATACTTTCAAGAGTGAATGGTTTTCGGAAGCAGGGGTTCGGCTGGCTCGAAATGCCAATATCGGGCATGGCGGGCTTGACTGGAGCAACACGGTACGGTTGCCGGAATCGCGACGCGCCGAGTTCGCACGCTTTGAACTTCAACAGGGCGACATCCTCATAACTCTTGACCGTCCAATTATCTCGACGGGGGTGAAGGTTGCCCGTGTTCGTAAGGAAGACTTGCCATGCCTTTTGTTGCAGCGTGTGGCCAGAGCGCAATTCCAGAGCAATTCCGTTTTGCCTGAATATTTCTTTCGGTGGTTAGTTTCGCCGCATTTTATCCACGCGATTGATCCCGGTCGCAGCAACGGTGTGCCGCACATTTCGCACAAAGACATTGAAATGATCCCGTTTGCTGTGCCCCCGCTCTCCGAGCAGCGTCGGATCGTGGCCGCGCTGGACGCGCTGCAACGGGAGCTGGACGCGCTAAAGCGCCTTCAGGCCGAAACCGCCGCCGAACTCGACGCCCTGTTGCCCTCGATCCTCGATAAGGCTTTTAAGGGAGAATTGTGACCCCAAGGAGTTCTAATGCGCAAAGTGAGAGCGGACTTCTTCCGCGCAACGTTCAGCCAAAAAGTTAGAACATTTGAGGCTTTCTTGGAGAATTTGAATCACCTGAGTAAGGCCAAAAGGCTCCGAACGCTCAGCAGCGAAGCGGCACTTTACATGCCTAACGTGCGGCACCGGTCCGAACACCTTTGGACTGGAGAATTACAATACATACGCAGAACGAACCTGCCTGACAAAATCGATCTCTCTACCCTAGTTGATGGCGCACTGGGTCTCGAACCCAATCAGGGTCTTCTGGAAAGGTGCCACTTTGCTTATCGCACAGATTTGGAAGCTCTCGCTCTGCAATCAAGCCGATACGTGCGGTCCGGCACGTTCGAAAGCTACGTCATGCACGTTGAGGAGACGCCATTTGAATTGACTCTCATCATAAGGCGGGGAGCCTACCACAAGTTTCTTAAGATGCGAACCATTGCATCCGTTGCCGTGAAGATTGAAAACCCGCCGAATGCAGCCGAATTTAAAAGATTACAAGACCCAGGAGTCAGCGCGATGGCAGATTTACTCACGAACTTCGGTGCCGCAAAGATCGATGTCACGTTAAAAAGAGAAAACCGTGGACATGTGACTCTCTCCATTGACGGAATCAAACATTTCGTTGATCGTTTGCGGAACCGTCAATCCGTGGCCGAATCTGTCACGTCGCTGGTTATCAAGGGGAAGAGAGAGGATGATGAGAGGCTGGAGGCGGTCGACCTTATCGAAGATCGCCTGACGTTTGAGGATACTGTCAAATATGATGAACAACGCCGCCTTGATCCAGCAGAGTGCGAAAGGCTGGTGATCAATGCCTTGGAACACCACGCCAGAGCATTGCAGAGAGAAGCGGAATGAAGTTCTGGGCTGAAAGATCGTATCCGTACGCCCTGGGTGTGCTTGCAGGACTTACTAGCCTGGCGAGCCACCGGCTGTCAGTCTTGGACGCGGTTCAAAGCTCCAAGATACTTAATAATGTTTTGGGTATTAGCGCTGTGGGCCTCGGATTTTGGAGCACTGCTGCGACGCTGTTGCTCGCAGTCGAACACAAATCACTGATCCGTCGATTGAAAAAAGGGCCACATTTCAGAATCCTGGTGGGTTATATTTTTGCAGCCATAACGTGGCTTGCGGTTCTTATGGCCCTTACTCTTCTCGGCACTTTCTTTGCGGAGAAAATCAGGTCAACCCTCTCTCTGAATCATTGGTTTGGCACTCTATGGCTTGCTGCTCTGGTGGTAGCACTCACCGCAACGTTCCGTGCGTACTACATACTTTCCAAGGTTCTGAAAATTGCAGCGGCAGATGAAGAATAGTGAACTATAGCCCAGGCAGCTTCAAGACAACCTATTAGGTACCACCGTCATGACCGATCCGCCCGATTGCGATCCAGAGACCTCGCAGCCAAGGAAAGACAACTCTACGCCGGCCATTTTTGCAAGGCTAGAAGAACGCGGTATTGATTATGAGCGGGTCAAAAGAATTGTCCAATCCGAGAGGCCACACGATACCCTGTTTTTTGCGCAGTGGTTCCAAGGCCGCAAGATTAGCCAGGTCCTGAAACAAATCGACGAGTGGAAAAAGCTCCTCAAGAAAGACTTCGTTCTCTCCCTTTCGCAAGATTTAAAGTCTAGAGTTGAGCAATTCATCCTGCAAACCGAACTCACAGTCTGGAAGGCTCTCATCGAGGCTAACAGCCAGGTTGGGCCTTGGGACTTGCAGATTCGCATTCGGCCTAATGACCGGGACCAAAACGGACATCCGGTTCAGCCCGACCAGGAGATTATAGCCGTCAATCGGGAGACCAACGAAACGAAACGCGATGAGATTCCAGGCGGCAAGTTTCCTGACCTTTCTTCGCTTACTGCATCATGGAAACGAGCATACGAGAAGTTAGGTTTATGGGAGCAAATGTGGAAGGGCGACCCGAGCCGCATTTTGATCTCGAATCGCTCACGCCAACAAGGATGGCCCGTTTTCACGAAGCTAATCATCCCACGCCTGTATGAATTCATGGCACCGCACTACAAATCACCCGGCCAGTATTCGGCGAAGCTCGATGGAACCGCCGCAGAAGCAAAACGACCGGCGCTATATCCGAATGCGTTGCTACAGGACATGCTTGAAATCCTGAAACTGGAGTATGGCTGGGCTTTCGACAAAACCACAGCGAATCAACTGAAAGCTGACCTCCAGCGGTATTTAGCTCAAAAAAGGCGGTCTGGCACTTCCAAATAAACCGCAGAACTATCTCGCCCAAAAACACCGAAATCCTCAAGTTAATACTTCGCATCCCTCCCACCTTATTTGAAGTAAAAATTGTGCTGTCGCACGGAAGCACCGCGACGCAGCGAGAACGTCATCGACTGAGGGATAAGCAATGCGACGAAAGATGACCAGTCGCCTGTTAAACACGGACGCGGCATCGGCTTTGTTGGGGTGCAGCCCCGCAGCGTTGGTGAAGTTCCGAACTGAGCGGCGTGGACCGGCCTATATCCGGGTGGGGAAGCTAATTAGATACCGACGCATCGACTTGGTTCGATGGGTCAAATCACAGAGAGTCGCACCGAAGCAAGAACCCCAGCCCGATAAGGCAAAGGCATGACTCCAACGCCAAATCCCGAGGCAATGCTGCTAAGTGGCTGGAATGTCTTCCCCGCCCGCGCCGACAAACGGCCCGCGATCCCATCTTGGAAGCCATATCAGCGCCAGCGGGTCAGCGTGGCACAGGTGCGCGAATGGACAAAGAAGTTAAGGCCGAAAGCGTGGGCCGTGATAACAGGGACTATTAGTGGCCTGATCGTTCTCGACTTCGACGGCGACGCGGGCAACGCGACCTTGCGGAAGCTCGGTTTCGCGCCACACGTTAGAACCGGAAGTGGCGGGCACCACGTCTACTTCAAACATCCAGGATTCAGAGTGCCCACCCTAAATGCCAAGACCAAGGAAGAACTGAGGAGGCTTTATCCTGGACTGGATATCCGGGGAGACGGCGGCTACGCCATCTTCTGTGGGCTTAACCAAAGTGGCGAATATCAGTGGCTACGGCAGACCAATCCCGACCCGTTCGAGAGACTGCCGACCGAGATGCAGGAGTTCCTCAAGCAGTGTAGCGGACAAGCCACAGCCAAATCTGCTAGGCAGGCCAGCTTCACGGCCAATGGGCGAGTGCCTGCCGAACGGCTGGTCACTCAGGCCCTCGAGAGCGCCGCGACCCAGGGGCGGAACAACGCGGGATTCTGGCTCGCTGCACAGTGTCGCGATAATCGCTACAACGAGCAAGAGGCCGAGCAGATCATCCTCGACTATGTTGCGCGCGTACCCAGGGTTAATGCCAAAGGTCAACCGGAACCCTATTCAAAAAATGAAGCCCGCGCCAGCGTGCGTCAAGTCTACGCGCAACCGGCCCGTGAGCCGTGGTCTAACGGAGCAGATCGACACGGGAGACCTGAAGCCATCAAGCAAGCAACGGCCCAGAGTTCGAAAGACGAGCCAGACTTGCTCTCTCAGCACCTTAACGACCACGGAAATGCCGAGCGCCTGATAGCTCTCCATGGTGAAGATATCCGGTACTACTACGCAATAAGGCGCTGGATGGTTTGGGAAGGCAAGCGATGGCGGATTGACGAGACGGGCCAAGCCTACAAGCTCGCGAAAGAGGTTATTCTTCGCTTTTTGAAGCAGGCAATCGAGAAAGGGGATAAGAAGTCGGAAAGTTTCGCCCGGCAGAGCCTCGACCATAAGCGAGTTGGTGCATTGCTGGCGTCCGCAGAATGCGAGTTGCCCATCACAGTATCGGACCTCGATAAGGACGGGTACCTGCTGAATTGCCTGAATGGGACTTTGAACCTTCGAACCAGGCAGCTTCAGGATCATAGGCGCGACGACTACATCACAAAACTGGCTCACCTTGAGTACAAACCTGAAGCGGAATGCCCTCTGTTTCTGCATTTCTTGCGCGGGGTTATGGGGGATGGACCCGACGCTTCGAGTTCCGACGGCGACCGCGCCGTTAGACTAGTGGCCTACCTGCAAAAAGCTTTCGGTTACAGCCTGACTGGCGACGTGTCCGAGAAAGTCATCTTTTGCCTTTTCGGCAGCGGGAATAATGGCAAGACAACGCTCTTGGAGGCGATCCGTTTCGTGTTGTGGGAGTACTCCGCACAGTTGCAGATCGACACACTGATGAGTCACCGACAACGAGAGAGCAACGCCTCACTCTCAGACCTTGCCGATCTTCGCGGAGCGCGCTTTGTAACTACGAGCGAAGCCGAACAGGGCGGTCGGTTGGCGGAAGGAAAGTTAAAGTATCTGAGCGCAGGAATGGGCGAAGTAAAGACCTGTCGGAAATACGAGAACCCCATCACTTTTCAAGCAGCCCATAAGCTCTTTATCGATGCCAACCACAAACCTATCGTCAGAGGGACGGACCAGGCAATTTGGAATCGACTGAAGCTAATACCATTCAACGTGACGATCCCATCCGAAGAGATTGACAAGAGTCTGCTGGAAAAACTCAAGGCTGAAGCAGAGGGCCTTCTGGCTTGGATGGTGAAGGGCTGTCGAGGTTGGCTTGCCGAGGGCCTGGGCGATCCGCCGGAGGTTCTTGAAGCCTCAGCGGGTTGGCGCTCAGAGATGAGCCTGCTGAGGGATTTCATCGAAGACTGTTGCGACCTTCTGCCCGATGCTTTCCTTTCAGTCAAAGAGTTGCGCAAGGCATACGCTGCATGGGGTGAAGAGAACGGGCAAAAGAACCCGACGTGGCACAGTGCCTTTGACGATGAGCTAATCTCCAAGGGCTGTTTCCAAGATAGGCCGAGGGTTGGTGGCAAGCAAGTGCGGGGATGGAAAGGCATTCAGCTCAGACTTGAGGATGCCACGGACTCAAACGGAGGTGTGACAACGTGACAGAATCCTCCCCCGTTTTTAGAAGAATCCAGTCGGCGCAAATCCGGGAAGTATTCAAGAAATGCAGGTAATGCTTGTCACATTGTCACAGAGCCATTGATTAGTGAGCTACGTTGAGCGCTATTCTTTCTGCCAATGAACGATCTACCGATCCGCCTCTAAGGCGTGGTATTGTCTTGCCTGAGACAAACTTCGGAGCCGGGCCATCTAGGGAGGAATTCGAAAAGATGGCACGGCGAAGATTCCAAGACCCCATGCCGAGGAAGGAAGGCCGATGGTGGTACATTCTGACCTGGCAGGACGAGCTTCGGAATGGAAGACACACCAGAAAGAGAAGGAGAATCAAACTCGCACCAGCAACGATGCCGGAGCGGGAAGTCCGAAAGATTGCAGCAGAGCTGCTGCGTCCAGTCAACCAGGGACTGATTACGGTCGGTTCCGCAACTACGCTTGAAGAGTATATGGAAGCTGTTTACATACCAACCGAGATGCCGTTACTGGCGAAAAGCTCGCAGGAGCGCTACCGAGGCGTTATCAAGAACTATCTGAGACCGCAATTCGGCGGAATGTGCTTGCGGGACATGACACCGTTGGTTATTCAGCGGTACTTGTCCGGGCTTTCGGAGTCGAGCCTAGAATACGAATCGAGAGACAAGATTCGGGACGTTTTGTCCAGCATTCTGCGTTCGGCTGTCCAGTACGGATTCTTGGTTACTAACCCCGTGGAGGGCTTACGCCTGCCCCGCGCGAAACGAGGCAAGCTCTCAAAGCCCTACATTCGGCCTGAGCAGCTTGACATCCTGCTCAGCGTCATACCTGAGCCTTATACCACGATGGTGTACGTCGCAGTGTTCACAGGTTTGCGAATCAGCGAGCTTGTGGCTCTGCGGTGGCGCAACGTGCATGAAGATTCCATCACGATTGACGAACGGTGTTGCCGAGGCGATTGGGGAGCACCAAAGAGCGAATCCAGCAATGCCACCATTGCTGTCAACTCTGCGGTCATCGAGCGGATAAACAGGCTGCGTGCGTTGACCGTGAATGTCAAGGCGGGCAGCGGCACAAGGAAGTACCGGGTTGTGAAAGCCGATGGCCCGGACGACCTTGTGTTTCAGTCCCTCGTCAAAAGCGGACCGATGCGGGACAACAATATTCTCACCAGGGTCATCAAGCCAGCCGCCCGAAAGGTCGGCTTGGGCTTCGTGAACTGGCGGTGCTTGCGACGCTCGCATGCGACTTGGCTAAAACTGGTTGGGGCTGACGTGAAGGATGCTCAGGCCCAGATGAGGCACTCAAGAGCCAGCACGACGATGGACATCTATCAGCAGTTTGTTCCTGAGTCACAGCGAAAAGCGGTAGACCGGCTCACAGGCCTCATGAGTTCGAGCTTGGTCAACTGACCTGTTCCAAGAACCTGTTCCGTTACTGTTCCAAAAACCGGGTGATTTTAATGGCCAAAAAGACGGATAACGCCAATAAAAACAGAAAGATAGCTTCGAAGAGACCCGGACCTGAAAAGGCTGGCGTCGGCGGTTCAACTCCGTCCCGCGGCACCATTCTTCTCAACAACTTACCAATTTCAACCATTTTGGCCGTGGGAACTGAATCGATATCGGCCCACCTCAATCCCAGAAGTTCGCTTATCCGCAGGCCATCGACAGCCTTCTTTGCCGGTGTTTTTGGAAAATGAGCACTGCACGAGAGTCTGTATTGTTGTTAGAACGGCAACTCTACCGTCAGCCCCATCCCTTATGGAGGCACAATTGTGCATTTCAACCATCAAACTCCAATCAACGGGGACGAGTGAATGAATCAAGCGGGGGAAGGGAATCCCCGCTGCGAAAGTGATGTTCGAAATACTCCAGCCGCTTCTTTACCATCCACCAGTACTGCAACTCTGCGTCGAATCTTGCCATTACCCGCCGCAGGCGGTAGGGCGTATATTCTTCGAGCCATGCAGCACGATAAGGCTCTTGCAAGTCACCGATGGTATCCAGCAGGTCGGCGATACGGCTATGGTCATGGCTGCAAATCTCTCCAATGTAAAAAGAAAGATCGCTGGGTTTCGGGGACTTGCCGAGCTGCTGCCAAAATCCACTAATCTGATCAGCATACAAATATTTCATGGTCGAGTAGTCGGCCAATCGAGCTTCCAGGAGTAGTTCCGGGAGTGCCAAGTGGTTGCCCGGTATCCGAAGGGCGCGCGTCAATTGAACTTGGGCGTCTTCTGCAGCCTGTCGTGCCGTATGAAGATCTTCCAGATGAGCGTGTATTCGCGATAGCCGGTCGGGTGCAAACGGATCATCCCATAGCTGGGGGCCCGTTTCATCGCCAACTGCGGTAGCCAACCGAGCTTCTGCTTCGGAAACATCTTTCAATCCCGCAGAAACCTCAGCGACGGCTTGTGGATGAACAACTTGAGCGTAGTCTGAAAAGAACTGTGACCGCGCTATGGGTAGAGTTTGCCAGGCCGCAACCGCGCCATAAGCGATTCCGGGCATGGCTGGCCGCATCAACACCATGACGTCATCGGTCCATACTGTGTTGATAATGCCCAGTACACCGTGTCCCCGGCCCGCGGCCAGAAAATTATCGATGTTATCAAACGACATGTCGAAGTCAGGCAAAACCTGGTCCCAGATGCTCACCCCGCTGGCAATAAATTTGGGTATAGGTAGTGCGGCAAAGGGCTTCCAGTACGGCTCATAGACGGTGTGATCGTAGCCCCAAGGCACCAAGATGGTTCCCGGTGGTATTTGTGGGGTCAGCTTGGGGTACCTGGAGAACATGTCACTCCATACCATCACCGTCCTTCCGTGGCTGCGAACCAGGCTGGATACCTTAAGGAATAAATTCATGTAGAGTTTGTCCGGGTTTGATGCAAGCTTCTTTGTTTCACCCGTCTCGTCGAAGCCGATGTGGAAGAAGGAACTTGGAAACAGACGCGAGAACTGGTCAATCCAGTCAGTCAGAACTGAGATAACCTGGGAACTACTGGGGTCGAAATCCCTGCCGTAACGAATGAATCCCAGCCCCGCATATCGCTCGACGCGGAAGAGGTCGTGCTGGTGGCCGTAAAGCTCCAGGCACGGAACCACATCAATGTGTCGCTGGCGGGCATACGCTACGATCGTGCGGACTTCGTCCTGGGTGAATCGGCCTTCAGGGTTTAAGAGTGGAAAACCTTTCAGCTCGATGCTGTCTTCGCTGTAGAAGTAATATTGGTTTGCCTTCCAGCGCGCCAGAAAATCCAGTTGTCGCTCGACTTCTCGAACCGTGGGCAGCGGCCCATGGCTCATGTCCACCATCGTCCCCCGGTAAGCCAGGCTGGGCCAGTCGTGGATAGTTACTTCGGGAAGGGACGCTTTCTCGCCTTCGCCTTCCATCAACTGGCGAAGCGTTTCGGCGCCGTAGAAGATTCCCGCCGAAGAACGCGCGCGAATCGTCACCCCGCCGGGCGTGATCTTCAGTTCATACGCCTCACGCGAGTCAGCGCCAGGATTTTCGCCCGGCATGGGTAGCGCATCCCCCGCCCCGGTCCGGTCCAGCACAATGGCCGGTCCACTCCCTTTGCTTTCCCGGATGGGAATCGCGGCATGGGCGCGAGAACCCAGCCACTTCGCGAGCTGGTCAGCGGCAAAACGGTCCTCGGGGCTGGGCGATGACGCAAACTCAATCCGCAGACCCCGCACCGCCAGATGTCCGGTTCCATAGGCGATCTGCTGCGGCTGCGGCAACAGAGGATTGTGAGCGGCGAATGCCAAAATCGGACACGCCAAACACATGAGCATCAAAATCACGCATTGCTTAGTTCGCATGGCTTTTCTCCTTAAATCTCTGATACAGCCCACGTTCAATTTCATCTAAAGCAAGCAAACAAAATCCCGCCCTATGGTTGAGACGAAAAAACCTATGGGGCAAAGGGAACGTCGACGCTAGCGGCAGGAGAGAAAAGCGGCCCTTCGAGACCTGCGGCCCAATTAAAACGAGCGCTGCTCATCTTAGTTCCCCTCACCTTCCAAAGGCTATTTGCCGTACACATAACTGCCATACCCGGTCTTCACTTATAAGTATTGGGAAGACGGAAACGTATCGCGCCGTCACGCTTTTATGAAGATTTTTCTCTTGTACATCCAGAAGAGCAACAGCCACGCAACGGCGAACACCGCAAGCGCTGAAAAGAGATTGCCGAAGGAGCCAAGCTCTGCCGCAATCGGGCTTGTAAAGACACCAACAATTTTGCCGATCGAAATGATGCTCATAAACATGTAAATGAAAATGGCATTCATGCCAATCACCACCAGCGGCAGTGTCCACCTTTTGTGGCCGCGAACGTCGATGAACCAGAAAAAGAAAGCGAACATCAGGCAGGCCCATCCCGCCGTCATCACCCCATAGGACGTGGTCCACATCTTCATAACCACGGGGATGAAGGGACTCAGAACCCATCCCAAGGCGATGCCTGAAGCTCCCGCGATGGCGATGATCCTGGCTTTGGCGTTCTTTGATCGCTCACTCATCAGCAATTCACCAATCATCAGGCCGAAGATCGTCGTTGAGATTGTGGGAATCGTTGAAAGAATAGTGCCCCAGCCTTCGGGCGCGTAGGGCCACACCCGCCAATGCGGGCTGAGGTAAACCAGATCCACGTAATTGACCAGGTTGTGATTCAGTTCATAGGTTCCGGCTGGAATCCCTGGAGCTCCCACAAACGCCAGGAGGAGCGCATAGCCAATCAATATCAGAGAGGCTACCGCCGCCTGAATGCGGACGGACTTTCTTGAGAGCAGGAAAGCCGCCAGGTAGGCAATGGCGATGGGTTGTAATGCACTGCTCAGCTCGATGAGATAGGGGTGCCCCAGAAAGACGGATTCACGCACAGAGCCCAGCAAAAACAGAACTGTTGCGCGCCTCACGGCGTGCCACACAATCTGGGTTTCATTTTGTGTCTTTGAACGCTTCGCGACAGCAAACGGGATCGATATTCCCACCATCAACATAAAGGATGGCCATATACAATCGTAAAATCGAAGACCGCGCCATGGCGTATGGTTGAATTCATAAACGAGCAAGTTGAAAACAGGATTCTTTCCAACGGCGTGCAGCGACCGCATAACTGCGTCGCCACCGGCGAGCCAGAGCATGATGAATCCGCGAAAGGCATCCAGTGAAACCAGCCGCTCTTTTGTAGGAGCCACCACCCAGCTGTCACCCGCCGTTGTCTTGCCGACTTCAGTGCTTGTATCCTTTTTCCCGGGGCTTGAGGCTGGAACTTTCGCGGCCATATGTCTGGCTTCCTTTTTCAAGATCTTTACCGCATCAGTTGACCATTGTGACCAATGGGGCCCAAGTGCGCTACTGACCTCAGTTGAGCGCCTTATCCTGCAATTTCCAACTTCCAAACGTGCCTGCCCAGTCCCGCAGGAATTTGGATTACTAGCGGTTGCCGGGATAATCCTTCGGGCCGGATCGACTTTGCCGGTTCCTTATCGGTACCGAGTCGTATCCTGTGCAGACTCTCAAGCTTCTCTCGGAGCGGATCCGAAAGCCACAAACGCCATGAGGAGGGATGCTTTTCGAAGAAAGCGCAATAAGGATCCTCATAATCAAAGGTCAGTTGCCATTCGGTGTCCGTTGAGGAAGAAGCAATTTGGGCATGGAGAATCCCGATGTATTGGTTTGCACTTATGGGCTTGTATCCCGCGGGTAGCGCGTCCAGAAAACTCTCAACAAAATCCGGCCGGAGAGAGATGTCACGATCGTGAAACACAACCATCACGGGCCCATCAGGGTGCGGAGGCTTTAGATCAGCCTGCAGGGTGTTCAGGCGATCGTAGCCGGTTGTAAAATGCGGAGAGATCCCGGTCATATCAAGCACCAAGGTGCGATCCAGATAGTAATAGAAATCCGGCTCGGCATGGAAAAGCCCGAAACCCAATCGCGCAGCCAAGCGGCCGGTGTTGTTAAATTGGGATTTCGACCAGCCGCCATTGCCAGGTCGGAGCTCGAGAGGCCTTTGACCGAAGTCCTTCTCAATGTCCTTCAATCCTTGCTCCAGGTGGAAAACCTGCACGATGGCCGGGACTTCCTTACCACGGCGGTGATCAGCAAATTCTGAGTACCAGCCGTCTGCTGAAGCTTCCCCTTTCAAGTCCTCGGCCCACCAGGGTCCTGGGGGGGATTCAAGGTCCGGATCCATATGGTCCCATCCGTGGCTTTCAATCTGGAGAACCCCGGCTGCCACGGCGTCCAATAGACCTCTTCGCGTAGAGGCATAATCCTGGTGAAGACCCCACGGGTCGGTAAACTTTTGTTCCCATGGGGAGACGATGCGTCTCGATTTTCTGTCGACGTATCCGGTGATAACGTTAGCCGCGAATATAGCATGGCGTTTTTCGAGCGGAGCGATCAGGTGTTCGCGCAGGGTCTCTTCGCCCGGTTCAAGGTAATGCCAGTAAGACAGAAAACCTTTGTCAGCAGTTCCCCAATCGTCCATCTCGACCTCAATCGCACGGGAATAATCCACGTTGGGCTGAACCATGTACCCCAGACCCCAGACGAGCGACCGGAAGAAAATTTCCCTCCAGTAGGGAGAGTCGCGAAGCAAGGTGGCGTCAGGAACACCCAACCATATTGCAGGAGTATCAACGGCAATCTGATTCAGAGTGAGTACGGGATGACCTGCTTGATCGATGAGAACCTTTGCACCTTCTGGTTCTATCCAGAACCGGGTGGCGAAGTCCCAGTTGGTCTTTAGGGAGTCGAGGCCCTCGGCTGCCAGTTGCCTGGTGATGAAGTGTGGCTCTGTAGTTCGCAGCGGATCGGTGGCGGTGTATACCTCACGAAACTTAGCGCCCAATAATGTTTCAAGGGTTGGGTCGAGAAAACGGGATTTGGCAACCAGCAGGCTCGTTCCCGCATGCACCGCCTCTCCGAGCGCCCCTAAATCCTGGTCCTGATACGATTGCAGGTCCGCAAGCCAAACCACTGCGCCGTATCGGATGCCCCCAGACCGGTCAAGGAGATAAGAGGCGTCAAGATGCTGCTGGTCCAGACGCAGAATGTCAAAGGGTACAGACCATGCCTTAAGCAGCGCTGCGACCGGCTGAAAGTTGTCCTTTTGATGGTCCACTAGAACGCTGCCCGGGTCGCTCCATTTATCCACTACGAGCAGTACACGGTAGGGCTTCCGAAGGAATGGCTGAACCTTCAACTCTCCCCGGCCCCTCATGGGAAAAAGCAGCGAAAACAGGATTACGATGAATGCTAGATTCTTGCTTCGTACACTCGGATACTCAATAATTCTGGTCCTCCCGAAGAAAGATGGAACAGACAACTCCGATTGCGGAGGCTGACGCGCCGGAGTCATTGTCCGTCAGCATTGTGAAAAACTGCCAACAGAATGAGCGTTCCTGACCGCGCCTCCCAATAGGTCTTGCCTTCAAAAAAGAGCTTTCCGCCCAGCATACCAAAACCTGCCCCATCTGGTTATCGAGTTAACCGATGTGGACTACTGCAGGCGCTGCAGGACAATTACATCCCACCGTTTGACTTGTCAAGTTGCATCTGATACGTTCGGTGCGGTCGGTTCATTAGATTGAACACTTTCTGCGAGCAGGCACGGTGGCCACATCAAAGAGTTCCGGTGTCCCTTCGGTCGAACGCGCCCTTCGAATTTTTGAGCTATTGTCCCGCTCTCAAAGGGGGCTGTCGCTATCCGAAATCTGCCGAACGCTTGTGCTCCCAAAGAGTTCCACATTCCTCGTGGTTACGGCCCTTGAGAAGAACGGGTACCTCCAAAAAAACAAACAGACGGGGCGTTACCGTTTTGGGCTCAAACTTGTAAGTCTTAGTAGAAGTGCACTGGAAAATCTTGATCTGCGTCAAGTAGCACGACCGTTCTTACAGACGCTGGCCCAAGAAACCAGGCTCACAGTCCATTTGGCAGTGCTGGAAGGAAGCGAGGCTGTCCTTATTGATAAAATTGAAGCACCGGGGCTGGTCAAGCTGGCGACCTGGGTTGGTCGTCGGATGGACGTTAATTGTACCGGTGTAGGAAAAGCATTGATCGCCTTCCTTCCAAAAGATTCGTTTGATCAGCAAATCAGAGGCAAGGTATTAGCAAAGCATAACCAACAGACAATAGTGTCAGCCCGAGGACTTGAGAGAGAACTCGCTCGTATTAGGGAGTTAGGCTATTCTTTTGATGATGAAGAAGACGAAATTGGGCTGCGCTGCGTAGGAGCTCCGGTTTTTGATTACAATAAGGCTGTAATCGCGGCCTTAAGTGTGGCAGGAACCGTAAGTCATATCCCTCTGGAGGCTGTATCGGATGTGGCCGCGAAAGTTAAACAAACTGCCGCCGCCATTTCTTCAAACCTTGGGTTCTCCTGAGAACTTCCAATCAAGAAGAAGGGCCGAAAATGAAATCGCTAGCATTTTCGGGTTTTCCCCCGCTCCCGGGACTTTCATCGAGGATGGCGGCACGCATGACCTGGTGTAAACGTCAATTCCTCGTCATACCCTTGCAGGATGTTTTGCGTCGTAGCCACTGCAAACCCTGTACAACGGGCTGAATATGCGATAAATGTCTTGGTGCGAAGGCGTGCGAAAGGGAGCAGCGCCAGCGGGAGACCTTCGAGTATTTGTGTCGGGGGTTTGGTAAGCGTATCTCAATTTCAAGCCTCTCAATGGACTAAGACACAAATGCAGGCCACCATCGTGAGTAATAGCAACGAAAGGGTTCAAGTCAAAAGGACTTGATGAGGGCCGTGCCTGTCTTTCAGCCGGTATAGAGAGTGCAAGTCCGTTTTTTGGCCCAGGGGCGAACCGCGGCAAGATGTGAAGGACTGCGCGAGGAGAAACAGACCGAGTCGGGGAGTCAGGATTTGACCTGCTTATGAATGCAACTATCCTGAAAGGACGGAACGTAAAACAAAAACCAACAAGGCGGGAATTGCTGACTCTGCTGGGCGCGACGCTTTTGCGACCAGCCATGCCAGCCTGCGCAGAACCCGTTCAAAGCAAGGCTTCAGCTCCAATTCGATTTGTCTCGGAATCCATTCCCTTTCGATTGGAGACAAACGAAACTCCTAAGACTCCGCACGCCCCAGCGACGATGGCCGGTGGGGTCGCGGTCTTCGACTACAATCGGGATGGCCGCCCGGACATTTTCTTCACCAACGGGGCGAATATTGCGACGTTGAAGAAAGATTTGCCAAGGTACTCCAACCGATTGTTTCGCAACGACGGTAATGGAGTGTTCACGGATGTGACGGCCCGGGCGGGTTTGGCTGGCACAGGATACGACATTGGAGTAGCGGTCGGTGATTATGACAACGACGGTTATCCCGACCTGTTTGTCGCCGGAGTTCACGGCAGAACGCTCTATCATAACAACGGGGACGGCACGTTCAGCGACATGACGGTGAAGGCGCATCTGGACGGTTGGAACGATCCTGAGCACGGCCCACTCTGGTCTGTTGCCGCCGCGTGGGTAGACGTCAACAATGACGGGTTGCTCGACCTGTTTGTGGTTAACTACCTTCGGTGGAATTACGAAAAAGAACCTCTCTGCGGTTTCGCGGGCGCCTACGATTACTGCAGCCCCGATTATTACAGGGGCCAGCCGAACCAGTTGTTCCTGAACAAAGGCGATGGCACATTCGAAGACGTATCGGCGGAGTGGGGCATCCGCCAGCATGTGGGCAAAGGGATGGGCGTCGGCGTCGCTGACTACGACCTGGACGGGCGTCCCGACCTGTTTGTCACCAACGATACATACTTCAATTTCCTGCTTCACAACACAGGGCGCAAGTTTGAGGAAGTGGCCCTTGAAATGGGGGTCGGGCTCATTAATGACGGCGAGTTCATTTCAGGGATGGGGGTGGACTTCCGGGACATCAATAACGACGGTTATCCGGACATCGTTTTTCCGGCCTTGCAAAGGCAGCAGTTCCATGTTTTTCAAGACATGGAAGGGAAACGCTTCGAGGAAACTACCGATCAGAGCGGGATGGGGCCACTCAGTTTGCCGATGAGCGGCTACGGAGTGGGGCTGTTTGATTTCGACAACGACGGCTGGAAGGACCTGTTCGTAAGCCGTGGCCATGTCGAAATGCTGAGCAAGCCCGGCATGGAAATCGAGCAACACAACACCGTTTTTCGCAATCTTGGTGCGAGCGGCCGTTGGCAGGCCCTGACAGGAGACGCGGGATTAACCGCCGCTACACCAAAGCGACACCGTGGCTGTGCCTTTGGCGACTTTGATGGTGACGGTCGAATTGACGTGGTAGTGACGGCTCTGCTGCAACCTGCGGAGATTTGGATGAATCGGAGCGAGGGACCCGCTCACTGGCTGGATGTTGCGCTCGAAGGCACCAAGAGCAACCGCGACGGGATCGGGGCTGTCATTAAAGTTGAGACTTCCGCTGGTGCGCAGTGGAACCACATGACCACGAGCGTTGGTTATGCATCTTCAAGCCACGGCCCGGTGCATTTCGGCCTCGGTACGGAGGCCAAGGTTGAACATATGGAGATTCGCTGGCCTTCCGGCATTGTACAAAGGCTGCGCAATATTGCCGCCGACCGTGTGCTCAGGGTGAAGGAGGCAGTGGACTGATAGTACTCGGTGCCGGGCCACGCCGCTGCGTTTCGGCCATAAGCTGCTGGACAATCTCTTTTTCCTTGGCGCCATCCTCTGGACGATTCATGCGGTAATAGAGCGCTGCCAGTTCGATATGGGGTGGCAGCCACTGCGGGTTTTCCCGAACGCAGGATTGAAGGCCCTTCACGGCCGCATCCAAGTTCCCCTGAGCACGTTCGACCCTTGCCAGCTCATACAAGGCGAGGAATGACTTTGGATTGAGCGTCAGCGCATATTTGAACTGTTGCCTGGCATCGTCCAGCCTTCGCTCATTGTAGAAAATGACGCCCAGCTGAATTCGCGCCTGAAGGTTCTGGGGGTTGGCTTGCAATGCCTTTCCATATTCTTCCGCCGCGCCTTTTTCATCTCCCGAATAACCAGCAAGCATGGCGAGTGTGAGGTATGCACTGGACGCATGCGGATTGATGCGAATGGCTTTCTCCGCGTCACGCCGGGCCATGTCAAAATCGGTGAGCCCCATGTGAAGAACTGCCGCAAGCTGATACGCCTCGGCGTTGTGTCCTTGGTCCGCGACCTTCTGAACTCGCTTGAGAGCTTCACGCGGGCGACCGGCGCGGGTCAGGGCCATTCCCAGCGCCCACTCGAGATCCAGGTTGTCAGGATTGGTTTTCTCAAGCGGCTCGAGCAGCGAGATGGCGTGGCCCACCTCACGCAGGTGCAACTCGCAGTTGGCCAGAAGTGTCGCGACGCGAACGTTAGCGGGCTCTGTATTATGAATCGAGGCGAACCCCTGAGCCGCTTGCCTGAAGTCCCCTTTCCGGAAGTATGTGAACGCCAGATTGAATCGAAGAGACGGGTTGTCGGGTTCCTGCTTGAGTGCCGTTTGGTATTGTGTAATCGCCTCGTCGAAGTGACCGAGGGAAACAAGGGCGGTCGCTAAATTGGCTCGCGCACTCACGATTTCCGGGTGCGCTCGGAGAACCTGGCGGTATTCGCGAACCGCCAGCGCTGCATTGCCGTTCTGCAGAGCCTCGTATGCTTCCTGGGAAAGTGTCTGAGTATCCGGTTCCTGCATATCCTGTCCGCGGAGGACAACGGTGAGCATCGTGGCCGCAAGGGCAGATCCGAAGAACGCCCAGAATGTTGGACGCCGGAACGACTTCCGAAGAACTTTCATCGCTGCCATGCCACCCGATAGTGTACGGTCAAATTCCTAATTTCTTCAAGCGGGCGAGACTAAAAAGCATGCGTCATCTCCAGAAAAGCGTTACCTGAATTTTGTTCTAAGGACTGAAACCCAGTTCGCAGCCACGGCAATACTCTTTTTGCACAAACTTACCCGCGAGGCCGACACTGTTCATCCGCAAGTGTTGGAGCGTGGCGAGGCTGAAATCATTGACAGGATTGAGCCGCCGGTACTCGTGAAACTGGCTATGTGAATTGGCCAGTGATTGGATCTAAAAAGCACAATCGGTGGCAAAACACGGACTTCTTTTGTGCCGTTACACCTTCGATCGGATTCTCCATGCCACCCCCTTGTAACCGAAAATGTTCAATAGATTGAACAACTGCCTCAGGAAGACTCAGATCGGGCTTGACTAATTGAGCAACGAACATAGAATGCCCTCATTGACTGATACAAGGGTTTTTGTCTGACCACAGGTCAGGTTGAGACTTCGCGTGATATTCAGTTCGGGGCTTAAATTGACCTTCTAAGCGAAAGCGCGGAAACAGAGGGGATGGTTGGCGCTGTAGACAAACCGGGCCCCGTCTCTCTAATACGGAGGAAAGACATGAAACGATTCTTCCTTTCAGGTAAGAGGTCTTATGCCAGGGAAGTGCAGATCTGCCTTCAACGTTTGTGGTTTGTGCCACTGGTGGCTATCGCTTGTTCACTTCCAGTTGCCGCGCAAACAAGCATGTCCACAGTACGGGGATCTGTTACCGATCAATCTGGCGCTGTCGTACCTGGAGCGCAGGTCCAATTGATAGATCTGTCGACGAATAATGCTGTCAGAACTGTCAGTACGGATGGCAATGGCAACTACGAAATCCCTTTTGTTAAGGGAGGCCATTACGAACTTACGGCTTCGCGCGCCGGGTTTGACACTTTCACGGAAACGGACATTTTCCTCGCCAGCAACGAAACCAAGCGTGTAGACCCTGTGTTGCATGTTGGTTCAACCGCCACGAAAGTGACCGTAAGTGGTGCGGCGAATGTCATCCAGACTGAGGGCGGAGAAATTGGCGGTACCCTCACGGGTAACACGTATCAAAACCTTCCCATCCCTGGCAACTCGTATTCTTCGCCGTTAGATCCACTGGCCACCATGCCTCTCGTGCAGATGGACAGGGAATGGGGGGTCTCCGTGGCTGGGCAGTCCGGCAACCAGCTCAATATGGCGATGGACGGGGTTCTCGAAGAGAACTATAACACTCAGACGGTCAGCATGGAGGATGCGAGCGAGCTTAAGCTCATGGCGGTCAATAACGGCGCGGAAAATAGCAGAATTGCGACTTTCAACGTCGTGACGAAACGTGGGACAAATAAATATCACGGCATGCTGGAATACTACCTGCGCAACTCAGCTTTGGGCGCACGAGGGTTTTTTGATTCAACCAAGCAACCGATCATTTACAACACGATGACTGCGGAAGCCTCCGGTCCCGTGCCCGGGTTGCGAGGGACCTATTTCTATGGCATGTGGAATGGCGAGCGCGTTAAGCAGCACACTTCTTACTTGACTACAGTACCGACGGATTTGATGCGTGCCGGGGACTTCTCACAGTTGCTACCTTCCACTGTCATTACAAACCCAGCGACCGGGGCGCCCTACCCGGGGAACATTATCCCCCCGTCTGCGCTCAGTTCCTCCCCGGCTTCTGCCGTGGCTTTGGCGACACAAAGCAATTACATTCCGAGGCCCAACACAGGCGGGCCAAATGCGCTGTATGACAATTATCAGTTTGTTTGGGGGTACCCTGGAGACCAGTACGACGCTGATGATTATGTTGGCAGGATAGACCACACGTTTTCCAACAAGGACTCCATATACGGGAGGTTCTCCAGTTACTTTCCAAAGTACATTTTGGCCGGAAGCTACCCTGATCTCGGAAGTAGCCGAACGAGGTCTAGTTATTCGTGGGCTGTCAATGAGACCCACATCTTCTCCCCGAATCTGCTCAATTCTTTCCAATTCGGCGGCAATTATGACTGGGTAGAGAATGGTCAACCCCTCAATGGTTTCATTACCCCTAATGGTGCCGATGTTGTATCGAAAATTGGTTTGCAGGGCGTGAATTCGGGAAATTTGTCAGGCGAGGGTTTCCCGGACATGAAGATTGCTGGGTTGCCATCTATGAACGCTGCTGAGCAGGGAGGAACATCAGTCGATGGCAAAAATCTTTCCTTTACTGACGACGTGACATGGGTGAAGGGCCGGCATGTCGCCAAGTTCGGTGCGCAAATCAGGACATACTACACTTGGAACGGTCTGATTCCTGACAGCACATACGGAAGCTTCTCGTTTGACGGCCGTTTCAGCGGTTACCCCTATGCCGACTTCTTGCTAGGTCTCCCTGGCTCAAGCACACGTCTCACTCCGATTGTGGACAGGTCACAGCGTGCATCCGAAATGGGTTACTACGCAACGGATACCTTCAAGGTGAATCGGCGCTTGACCCTGACTTACGGCCTGCGCTGGGACCACTTCGGGTCGCCCACTTTCGGGGACGGCCTTCAATACAATTTAGACGCAGCCACTGGAAATGTCATCGTTTCGCAGGCGGCGCTGAACATGGTCAGCCCGCTGTATCCCAGTGGCATTAAAGTCGTGGCTGGTAACCCCGTGCCTAGTCCTGACGGCACGAATTTTGTGCCCCGCCTCTCGGCTGCGTATCTCCTGAACAAGAACACAGTCATCCGGGGCGGATACGGAATTTACAACGAGGCCCTGGGCCCGTACACGTTGTCTAATTCGCAAGGAACAGGTCCGTTCGAACTTAGTGAGACCTATATTAACGCGTTCCAAAATGGCACGAGCGGACCATCGGTCTTCAGCTTCCCGAATCCTTTTCCTGCCACGGGTGCACAGGTTCCATCGCAAAGTCCTACCGGGTTTCCTCAACAAACGAAAAACGGGGTCATCCACCAATGGAATTTGAGCGTGGAGAGGCAAATAGGCACTATCGGCGTACGCGTCTCGTATGTTGGCTCAAAGGGAAGTAGTCTGAACTACTTTATCAATACGGACATGCCAATGCCGAGTTCGACACCGTTTGACACAAGTTTGATGCCCTATCCGCAGTTCGTGGCGACCAGCTTTCAACGTAACAACGGCAGCTCTGAATATAATGCCCTGAGTGTCGAGGGGAAACGCAGAGTAGGTGAGCTTAATTTTGACTGGAACTGGACCTGGGCATCGAATCTTGACACGATGGAAAACCTGCAAGATCCGTATGGTCCGCTTCCGTGGAACCATGACTACCTCACGCCCCACCACAGGGTTGTCCTGAATACCATGTGGCACATCCCCGTTGGGGAAGGACGGCGTTACGGATCGACCTTGCCGGGTGCAGTCAATCAAATAGTTGGGGGATGGAACCTTTACTGGATAAGTTACTTTGAATCGGGGCAATGGTTCACGCCGAGTTTCTCCGGGTCAGATCCTTCCAACACTAATACTTACAGTTCAATTCCGGACCGGATTTGCAATGGGAACTATCCGCCCGGCCAACGTAGTATCAGTGGGTGGTTTAATACTTCCTGTTTTGCTGTTCCCCCGAACGGAAGGTTTGGAAACAGCGGCGTGAATATCCTGGAAGGGCCTGGCTTGAACAATCAAAGCGTGAGTTTGTCCAAGAGTTGGCCCGTGACGGAACGCTGGCACATTGAATTTTCGGCCATGGCTTCAAACGTCTTTAACCACCCCAACTTCTACAATCCGGGTTCCAACGACATTACTGTACCAGGAGCGGGTGTGATTAATTATTCCCCCGACTACTACAGCGCAGTAAAGGCCGGGCCACGGCTCATTGAAGGAAGGCTCCGCATCCTTTGGTAGTTCTTTCGGAATAGGACATTGCGCCAGATTTTGGTTGGTTAAGGTAAAGACACCTTCAGCTAGCAGGGTAGTTCCGCATACGTACAGGGCACGGCTCCGTTGTCACCGGGACGGCGGTCGTCGTCCAGATCGGTGCGGAGACATCGTCACCTTGCCTTTCTAAGCATTTGTTGCCGACAAGCGGTTACTGCCGATGCAGGAGGCGCTCTGATGCGTAAGTTTGGATGTACTGCCCTTCTTATGTTCTTCCTGTTTCCTGTTTGGGGGCGGGGGGCGCATAGTCCGTTGCTTCCGCGGCCGCAGGAGATCGCCTATGGAGCCGGACATCTGGCGGTGCGGGGTCTGCTGCGGATTGAGTTCGCGTCATCGCCCAGCCCCGAGGACCGCTTTGCCGCTGACCAGCTCTCGAAGTGGCTAGGTTCTCGCGCCCATGCCGCGATTCCCATCCGGGAAAGCAAAGGGAGCGGACCGGCCATTGTGCTGGACCGGACCGGGGCGGTGGATGCGCTACCCATGCCGGGCGAAAAGCCTGGCGCTGACTCGCGTGAGGCGTTTGAAATGAAGATCACGCCCAGCGGGGTGACGATTCGCGCGCGTTCTTCGGCGGGAATCTTCTATGGCGCCGAAACGCTTCGCCAGTTGATGGAAGGCGAAGGCGAGCAGGCCTCCCTTCCCGAAGTAACTATCCACGACTGGCCCAGCCTGGCTTACCGGGGAATAATGGTAGACATGAGCCATGGGCCGCTGCCGACGGTGGCGGAAGTCGAGCGTCAATTGGATTTTCTGGCGCGCTGGAAGGCAAACCAATATTACTTCTACAGCGAAGACAGCATCGAGCTGAAAGGTTTTCCGCTCTTAAACCCTGAAGGCCGATTCACCCAGGACGAAGTCCGCACGATCATAGCGTATGCCCGCCAGCGACACATTGATGTGGTTCCGTGCCTGGAGCTCTATGGCCACCAGCACGACCTCTTCCGCGTCGAGCGATATGCGGGATTGGCTGACCTTCCTCATGGCACGGAGTTTGATCCCCGCAATCCGGAGGTGATGAAGCTCCTTGCCAACTGGATTGACCAGTTCGCAGATTTATTTCCCAGCCCCTTTGTCCATATCGGTTTCGACGAAACCTTCCAGATCCAGATGGCCGTGAAAGAGGGCGGGACAGGTTCAACGCCCACCAAGCTGTTCGTCGACCAGTTGAACAATGTCGCCCGTTTGTTCGAGCAGCGCGGCAAGCACGTGATGGCCTGGGCCGATATCATGGTGAAGTATCCTGACATCGTCTCGCAGTTGCCGAAGGGCATTATTGCGGTGCCGTGGCAATATGACTGGCAACAGAAGGACCCGGAGTATCAACATTACCTGGGACCGTTAACGGCTGACAAGACTCCGCACATCATTGCGACAGGAGTAACAAGTTGGAACCAGATTGCTCCGGATTTTGACACGACCTTTGAAAATATCGATACCTTCCTTGCGGCCGGGCGCAAGTCGCATGCGATTGGACTGATGAACACCATCTGGACGGACGACGGCCAGATGCTGATGCGGATGACGTGGCCCGGCATCGCTTATGGAGCAGCAGCGCCCTGGCAATCGGCTGCCATGGATAAGGCGACTTTCTTTTCCGATTACGCACAGGTGTTGTACCCTCCGGCGATTGCCTCCGACGTCGCCACGGCGCTCGACGATCTCAGACAATCCGAGTCAGAGCTGCAGAAGGTGCTCGGAGGCGAGACCATGATTACGTTGTGGCGGGATCCTTTCAATCCCCAGATCCTGAAAAAGTGCACGGCGGACCAAAACGACCTGCGGCAGACGCGACTTCTGGCCGAAGACGCCGAAGTGCATCTGGATCGCGCAATAAGTCTGGGCGGTGATAAGACAACCCTGGAAAGCCTGCTTTTCGGGAGCCGGCTGCTCGACTATGCAGGGCAGAAATTCCAGACTCCGCCTGAACTTGAAGACCTGTGGCGGAAGCTGGGGCCAACTCGTCCCGGCGATGAGGTGTGGTGGAATGAGTGGGGATCGATGACAACCTACCAGGACCATTCCCGCCTGGTCGATCTGATGGATGCGATTACGGAGCTGCGCGCACAATACCGCGCGGCGTGGCTCGCGGAATACGCCCCTTATCGCCTGGAGTCGGCGATCGGGAGATGGAACGCAGAGTACGAATACTGGCGGAGGATGCAGTACCGGCTTTTAACGTTCTCGGAATCGTCACGTGAAGGAGACAAGCTCCCGGCACTTTCGTCGTTTGCGGAGTCTCAGTAGTGTCAGTGGATTAAGGTCAGGTTTGAAAAGGCAGGAACACAAGAGGAGTTATGAGGTTATGAGCCAATACAATCTGCCGATCAAGCCCAAGGATATCCAGGTTGGTGTCGTTGGGCTCGGCCTGATGGGGACCAGCGTCGCCACGTGCCTTCTGGCGGCCGGACATCCCGTGGAAGCGGTGGAGATCGACGCAAAGAAACGGGGAAGCGCCCGACGCCGGATTCTGAATTATTTGCGGCAGATGAAGAAGGAAAGGTTGTTAAGAGGTGACGCTCAACAATCGATCGCTCGGCTGCAGGTCTCAGAGAATTATGCCGGGTTGGAATCGAGCCAGTTGGTTGTGGAATGCGTTTTCGAGGACCTGGACGTCAAGAAAGACGTGCTTCGAAAGATCGAAGCAGTAGTCTCTCCCAGGAGTATTATCGGGACGAACACTTCAGGTTTGCCAGTCACGGTATTGCAGCAGGGGGCGCATCATCCTGAGCGCATTGTTGGGATCCATTGGGCCGAGCCTGCGCACATCACGCGGTTCATGGAAATCATCTGTGGCAAAGAAACCCGTCCCAGCTACGCGGAGTACGCAGCGGCGCTGTCTCGCCGGTGGGGGAAAGAACCTTCCATCGTCAAGCGTGACATACGAGGCTTTATTACGAATCGCTGCATGTATGCGTTGTTGCGTGAAGCCTTCTATCTGGTAGAAGCGGGTTACGCTACAATCGCTGACGTCGACCGCTCGCTGAGGAATGATTTCGGCTATTGGATCACTTTCGCGGGGCCGTTCCGCTTTATGGATCTTACCGGAATCCCCGCCTACGCGGCTGTGATGAAAGACCTGTTTCCGGAGTTGAACTGCGCTCAGGAAGTTCCTGCCTTGATGCGCAAGGTGGTGAAGTCTGGCGCAAAGGGTGTTTCGAACGCGAAGGGCTTTTATCGGTATACTCCAGAAGAAGCCAGGAAATGGGAAAAGCGGTTCATGAAATTCAGTTACGAAATTCGGGCGCTAGCTCAAAAGTACCCTGAGGAAATGTTGAATCTAAAACGGGGGAAAAGTGAGGTGGATGGGTGACCTCGTTGATGCTTGAAGCCGTTGCGGGTTGTGGGCGATTGAGTTCCTGGCTGGGCTCCGGATGAGGCCTTCCAACCAGGCGAAACAAACGGGGGTTTCCCAACCGTCAAAAATGTATTTCCGGTAGCATCATTTTGTTCCAGAGTTCAACGTCACATGGAAAGATACAGAAAGTCGGCAGAAATCTTTGCGAGGAATCGCAATTTTATCACCGGGGGTGTGGTTTCAGTCAATCGGGCGATACTTCCTGAGATTGCATTTGTCAGAGGTGAGGGCGCCTACATTTGGGATGCTGATGGCAATAGATACATCGATTACCATGCCGCCTTCGCACCCCATTTTCTTGGCCACAACGATCCCTATGTAACAGAAGCGGTTACAAGCGTGCTGCGGGAGCGTGCCAGCCTTTACGGGTCCGGCACCACGGTCCTGGAAGGGCGGCTTGCCGAGCTGATCTGTCGGCACATTCCGTGGGTCGAAAGTGTCCAATTCCTCAACACAGGCAGCGAGGCCACTTACCAGGCTATCCGCCTGGCGCGGGCTGTCACCGGCAGGGACGACATCATAGTCATGCAGGGCGGATACAATGGCTGGCATAACGACGTCTCGTGCAATCTCATGACTCCATTGGAACGGCTGGGGCCCCGTATTTCTCCCGGCGAATATCGTTACGAGCCAATCAGCGCGGGAGTTCCGCTATCTCACCAGAAGCTGGTTCACCCTATCAATTTCAACGACCTGGATTCCGTCGAATACGTTTGCAGGAAATATCCCATTGCGGCGTTAATTACGGAGCCCATTCTCCAGAACGTTGGAATTATCAAGCCCCTACCAGGGTACCTCGAGGGCTTGAGGAGGCTGGCGGACCAATACGGATTCATCCTGATCTTTGATGAAGTGAAGACAGGTTTCCGGCACAGTATTGGCGGCTACGCGCAACTCGCCCATGTCGTTCCCGACCTGGTCGTATATGGCAAGGCACTGGCGAACGGTTATCCGATCGCTGCGCTAGGCGGCAAAAAGGAGCTGATGGAATGGTTCGTCCATCCTGAACCATCCAAGCGCGTTCTGCTGGCAGGGACCTATAACGCCCATCCGGTCCCGACAGCAGCGGCTATTGCAACTATCGAGCGCTTGCTCGTGAATGATGGAGAGATTTACAGGCAGGTTGAATGTCTGGGTGAAAAAATGCAGAGGGGAATTGAAGCTGTTCTGCACAGGCTCGACCTTACAGCTGTAGTGGCCCGGCAGGGGTCGGCCTTTTGTGTGTATTTCATGGATCATTGTCCGAAGGACTGGCACGATCTGGCTTCAAATCACGACTTCCAGCTGGATGAAGCCATGCGCAGGAAGCTGATCGAGCTGGGCGTCTATTTTTTCCCGCTGGCAACTAAGCAGTGCTCCATTTCATTTGCGCATACTGCAGAAGACATTGATACAACACTTCAGCGCCTGCAGAATTCATTGTCTTTGATCTTAGGAAAGTAGGACTCATGCGTTCCTGGCTGTTACTCTTTGCCTGCAACCTGATGTGGGCCTTACAGTTCACCTGTGTCAAATTGGTACAGGATCAGGTAGGCGCACTCTTCACAGTTTGGGGACCCATGACGTTGGCCACAATCATGCTGATCCCCATGGTTGCAAGGGAACGCCGGAGTTTTCAGCAGAGCGGAGATCGGTCCAAACGCGACTTCCTGACTTTCTTTCTGCTTGCGTTGCTGGGGATATTCCCTGGGCAGGTCTTTATCACCTGGGGCACCCGATGGTCTCTGGCCAGCAACGCCGCCCTACTGATGCTGACCCTGCCAGTTTCAACTGCGGTGCTGGCTTACCTCTTCCTCGGTGAGCGGATGACGCGGGTACGTTGGATCAGCTTTGCGCTCGCCATTGCGGGTGTCCTGATGTGTTCCAACCTGGATTTTGAGCACATGAGCTTTGGCAAAGGCTTTCTGCTGGGGAACGCGCTGATTTTTCTCGGAACTTTGGGCAGCGCATTCTACAACTCATACAGTAAGAAAGTGCTGGAGAGGTATTCGCCGCTGGAAGTGCTTTTCTACACCTATATAGGGATGTTCATTCTGATGACGCCGCTGGTGATGGCAGAGGAAGGAAACGTGTTCCTCCACTTCCCGAGTTTTAGTGCAAAGACGTGGATTGGGTTGGCGCTGCTGACGTTCTTTCACAACTTCCTGTCGATGGTCCTGTTCCTGACGGCGCTCAAACAGCTGGACGCTATCCAGGCGGCCCTTTCGAATTACCTGATCACCTTTTTCGGGATTCCGATTGCGGTCATCTGGCTCGGGGAAAGATTGGCCCCTTTGGCGCTGATTGGTGGAATCATCATTCTTGGAAGTACGCTGCTGATTACAGTGTGGGACAAGCAAGGCCCCACTGCTGAAGTCACAGCTGCCGAGTAATCAGCCCCTGAATTGACGCAGATGCGTGAAACGAACCCCGGATAAGCTGACAATCATTTCGCCCTCTGCAAAGGGGCACCGGTGTGTTTTAGAGGCGCATGAAGTCAGGACGGGACTGAAACCCTTCTGTTAGCAAAGGAGGCCTGGTGGATGGCAAAGGCGGAAATTAAGCACCCCCAAAAGAAAGTTTCCACCGGGGCCTACTCGGCGGCCATATTGATTGATGGATGGCTTTACGTCAGTGGTCAGGGCCCGCTTGACATGAGAACCGGAGCAATAGTTCCTGGTACGATTGAGGAGCAAACTCGTCTGACTCTCACGCATGTCGGAAAGATTCTTGAGGCCGCCGGCTGCAATTTTGCTGACGTTGTGAAATGCACATGTCATCTGAGCGATATCGACGATTTCGATCGCTTTAACAGCGTCTACGCAGAGTTCTTCACGGGGGTGCGTCCGGCGCGAACCACTGTCCAATCAGGGCTTGGCGAAGGAATGCGGGTGGAGATTGACGCGATTGCCCGCACCCCAAAGTAGGCTCCGTAGCGACGCTGGAAACTGGCGTTCGTTGCGGACATACCGCGCCGGCATTCGGGCAAACCATCGCGAGGGAGGCAAGCTTCGGATCCATCGCCCATGCCTGGTAGCACATTATTTCCATGAACAAGAGATCGGCACGGAACTCGGGGGATTGAACTCCCGTCAACACCCACCGACTTTTAGAAGAATAGGATGGAACTAAATCGGGCAGACACATCTGTATTGCATTGCTTTCCAACTATCGCCTTAAGAATGGGTGGGCAATATGAAGGAACAGATAACACGTCGCGAGTTATTGGAACGCGTAGGAAAAGCCACTGTCGTGGCGGGTGTTTCGACGATTGCAGCTGAAGGGAACGGAGTAACAAAGAGCACCCAGCCAGTGCAGCCTGGCAACTCGGCCGGGTTGAGAAGAGAAGATCCAATGCCGGGGGAAGTTCATCCGTCGAGATCAACTCCCCAGGACAATGGCTTCAACGGGTCAGGAATCAGGGCTCGATCGTGGGAGCCCGGCGTAAGAGTCATCCCTGGTTACGAGCCCCAACGCGCCACTGACAATATCCCTCACACATACTGGGCCGTATCTGCCTACGATCTTCCAGCCGATCTGGGAGTGGAATGGGAGTCTCCCCGTAAGGTCGCGTCCGTGGTCGTTCGATATTTTGATGGGAAAATGGTTCGGGGCCCGGCGATGGCGAGGACCCAGCAATGGGCACGATTGCAGTATTGGGCCAGTGGGAACTGGAAAGATCTCTCCGCCGAGGTTGTCGGCCAGGAGACCAGTTCAGTGCGGTACACGTTTCCGCCCGTCAACACAACCCGCGTCAGGCTACTCTTTACTGAACCACCTGATCCAGAGTCTCGGCGGACGCCCGAACCTCTTGGGATCTACGTGTCCGAATTCGAAGTTTATTCTGACGTGCCCTTTCAGGTAGTAGATAGTCCTGAACACATTCTTATGAGGCCCCCGCGAACTGAGGATTATTACAACGAGTGGGGCAGTGACAACCCTTACGATGTCGCAGGCCCGCTTATAATCGAGCCTAAGCGAACTCGAACTTTTTCGGATGCCCTTGCGCCCACGCTGATTGTTGCCGAATCTCGATGGGCTCAAACTCCATGTTCGGCTGACCGTAGCCACCAGGGGAGAATCGCAATTAAAAATGGGTTTCTTCGTTTGGACGTTTCGGTGGACGGTGAATTGAGAGAGGTTGCCGTTACCAATGTCGTAACGGGGGAAAGTGTGCCGACGCCTGAGTCCTTGGGATTTCGTCTCCGCACTTCGAGTGGCGAGTTGACTTCAAAGGATTTCAAAATCGTGCGCGTCGACACGACCCAATCTAATCCTGAAATCAGCCGTCTGCGTGTGAACCTGACGTCGGAAGTTGCCGATGTCTCAGTCTTCTACGCGTTGAATCGGCAAGACCATTTCTATCATAAGTGGCTCACTCTCACCAACAAGACCGGTTCGAACTATCAGGTCCTCGATGTGACGGTTTCAGCTCTTGGACTTCCCCGATTGCTGGACCTTATGGCCGGGCCCGAATTGACTTATCCAATTTGCCGTTTAAAGGACGGTGGCTTTTTTGAGTGTCTGGAAACTGTTTATTGGGATCATGCAGGTGATGCGCTTACTTTTTATCCCGGCGTCATGACACGAGCTGGGGAAAGCTTCGAAAGCGAGAAAGCTGCAGTGGGCGTTTATCAAGACCGGGGTGAGATCATCGAGAGATTTGACCGTGGGGTTCGCGATTGGGTCATCGAATACCATGTCCATGTTTCACCGATTGCCAAACAGTGGCCGGACATCTATATCGAAGGGTGGTCTGCAAAGTTTGGCATGCAGGAACTTGAAGAGCGACCAGAGTGGGCTGAGCAGTTTTTCGCTACAGCGCACAAGATGGGCGTCCGCTATATGGACACCTACGAACCAACGAACCTTGCTCTCCTCATGCCCGAGGGGCTTCGACGGCGTTGGGTCGAACTTGCCAATCAATACGATATCGGCACGGGATGGTGGAACGATTTTGGTTCTGATTATGGCTGGGGTTTCATGGCGCCTTACTTTAAGCCCTACCTCTGCAAGCTCTCCCCTGAGGCCGAGGAATATTTTGAGCAAATCGTGAAACTTGTCGGAACGTACAAGCTTCGAGGCTTCCATTGGGCGGATTTCTGGACTGTCTGGCCATGCGAGAATGCTGAGCACGGCCACCTTCCGGGCAAGCACTCAATTTATGCCCAGGGAAAGCGTATGGTTCGCTTTAATGAGGACATGCACAAAGCGAGCCCTGGCCTGATGGTCGGAGCCGACAGTGGGTTGGATAATCCGCAATACGGCAAGTATGCTGATAGCCGCCATCATGGTGGCGGATGGGACGCAACCCCTACCGTCGAGCCGGATATACACCTGGATCGCCTGTACGCAGACATGAACCGTGATTACCTTTATGGCCTCGCTCATCAGACAATGCTGCGGCCGTGGTACCGCTTGCTCAACTGTGTTAACCATTTTGGACAAGTAACACACCATCACGATAGTGCCGGGTTTCGATATGCTTTGCTCAGCGCTATCGCCCTGGCGCCCCAGTTAACTTTCAATGATGCTCCGGACGACATTCCTCAGGAGGACATCGATTTCGCCAGGAAGTGGGAAGGCTGGGCCAGAGAGCATCAGGATTATCTCAAGGAAGGTGACAAACTGTTTGATCGGACATGCAGATTCGAGGACAGGCGTGGAGGGGACCAGTCGCTGACAGGGTATAGCCACATTCGCAAAGACCGCGGCTACATTTTTCTTATCAATCCTGATTCAGTCGAGCACATCGCAGAACTCACACTGGAACTTGAAGCGCCGCGGTCGGAGAAGTTCAATGTTGAAGAAGTCTATCCCGGCGGAATGGCCCTTGAAGGACCAGGCGGCGTCTACCCTCAAGGGGCAAAACTCAAGGTTACCGTGCCGGCGAAACAAGTGCGAATCCTCTGGATTTATCCAACTTCCGTTGGAGGGAGGCCGGGCAATCTCCAGGCTGAAAATGCCGGCACCGATGCATGGCGCCGATACGTGGGGGACTGGTCTGTATTGACAAAGACGGGGACGGCTGCGACTCTTCGTGCTGAGTTCCAGTTTCCTTCCACCGGGAAAGCGTATCTGTCGAAATTTGCGGCAGAGCCAGACTTGATAAAGGAACCGTGGAACCACGCCAAGGCCTATCTGGTTCTGCTCCTTAAGGACGAAACGAAATCGCTGAATAACCAATGGGTGCCCGACGACCTTCTAATCTCGGCGCGAGTAAACGGTATCGCCAAGGCTGTCCATGCTTTCAAAACTGGCCGCATGCAGGAGCCCGCTCAAACACGGTGTTACTTCATGACCCTCGAGCACGAAACAAAGCCCGGTGACAAGAACTTGGTGGAAGTCACACTGCCGATTCAAAGAGGCCTCGTCTTCTCGGGAGCGTATCTTGATCTCCCTGACCAGGTGCCGTACGGTTAGAGTTCACGACCCGGTAACAGGCGAGTGCGAAGACCTGACTACCTGCGATTCACTTTCATGTCAACGTAGGAAGCGGGGCCGTCAGGATGAACAAGTTCCTCTTCGATTTCTTTCTTGATACCCGACACAGGAGCTTGAAGGATCGTCGTAGCCCATCCATCCGTATATTGAATTTAGATAATCCGACGCATCTTTGCGAAGGAACAATAAGGGAACAATAGCAGTCCCTGCGTGTCCCACCCTGCTCCTTTGTATTCCTTGCAGCTCCTTGATATTACCCACTTAGCCGCCTTCGCTAGCCCTGAAAAGGCTGGCGTCCGCGGTTCAACTCCGTCCCGCGGCACCAACAAATCAACAAGTTGTAAACCTCAAAATCCAAAACCCTGTTCCAATTTGTTCCAAAACTCAAATTCTGGCCCGGTCGAAGTTTGTCTCAGCCGTACTTCAGTTGAGGCCGCAGTTTGTGAATTTGCATCATTTCTGAAGATTCATTTTGCGGAAAAGATCATCTCAGACGCAAGGGCATTCAAGAAGGCCGTGCTTCGCCTTGTTCGCCGGCCCCATTACGATAAAACGGGCAAGTGGTGCAACTGTGTTGCGTACGAGCGAGCCACGAGGTTCTGAAAAGGCCAGCCTTAACTATTAATGGTCACGCGCGTATTCACTCGGGGGACGAAAAGCGGTCTCCGCCCAAAGACCATCTGCTTTGTGACGTACAGGGTGACATAAGGGGCCTGCCGGAGCTCGAAATGGCACCCGAACACAGCAAGCCGGGAAGCCCAGTTAGAATAAGTCCGGGATGACGTCACCATTAACCTTTTGCATACTACTGCTCATCATCGATGTTATCATTGTATTTAAGTAAGCTGGCAACACGAAATCGTCGGCCCCAACAAACGGGCCGCACGATTTAAACACTGCCCCCAACCCTGAACTTAACTTTGCCGCTTGCCGGGTTCTTCAATCGCGTGATAGCGGTTGGCGGCGAGGCCGGAAATCTTCTGCGTTTGTCCGCTGGGCCAGCGAACCACGAGACTTGAGAGAGAACTTGCGGGCGAATGGCCAAGCCCGAATACAACTCGCTTGTCCTGCGAGGAAAGATAGCTCGCACCGCCGGTGATCCAGCGCACCATGCGGCGCTCACCCGATTGGAGGGTCAGCTTAGCGCCGATCGCGTCGTGGTTGCTTTTCGTTCCCGTCAGCTCGAAGCCAATCCAGGAATTCTCATGCGCCACGTTGTTGCGCAGCAGCACGGGCGAATTCTTCAGGCGGGTGAAGACGGCGTCCGCGCCGCCGTCATTATCAAAATCCCCCAGAGCCAGCCCGCGCGCATCATAACCTTGGCTGAAGGCTGAGCCGGCGCGCTCACCCACATCTTCAAAAACAGCGTGGCCGTTATTCGAAAGCAGCAGGGGCCGCTCTCTGTACGTCACGTCGCGGCGCACCATCCCGATCACCTGGCTGATGTGGCCGTTCACAATCAACAGGCCGAGGCGGCCACTGTTGTCATAATCGAGGAAACGCGTTCCCCAGCCAACGTCAGTGCGGGTGTAGCGCGCCAGGTCCGAGCGTGTGGTCCAATCGTTCCAGGGCATCGATCCGGTGTTGAGAAAAAGTGAATGATACTCGTCATTGAAATTGGTGACCACGAAGTCCGGCCAGCCGTCGCCGTTGGCATCGCCGGCGTCCGCGCCCATGCCGGACTTGGCTCTCCCGTTTTCGTCGTAGGCGATTTCGGCGTCGAGGCCGGCATCCCTGAAGGTTCCATTGCGCTGGTTGATGAGCAGTAGATTTGGCGAGGCGTCGCGCGCCACAAAGAGGTCGATCCACCCGTCGTCGTCCACGTCGATCGCCACCACGCCCAGCGAACGCCCGACGTGCCGGGCAAGGCCGGACGATTCGCTCACGTCCGTGAACGTTCCGTCACCGTTGTTGTGGTAAAGCGAAAGCGGAAGGCCCACGTAGGCCCTCTGCTCGCAATATGTCCGGATGTCGTCATACTGGCATTTCTTCGGGTCGTCAAACGAGAATTGAACGTAGTTGCAAACCACCAGGTCGAGGAGGCCGTCGCGGTCGTAATCGAACCAGGCAGCGCTTGCCGCCCAGCGTCCCGGATTGGCGACGCCGGATTTGTCCGTCACATCCGAAAACGTTCCGTTACCGTTGTTGTGGAACAGTGCGCAACGGGGGTAGCCGGTGACGAACAGGTCCTGGAAACCGTCGTTGTCATAATCGGCCACGGCCGCACCCATCCCATAAAACGGGACGCGGGCGACGCCGGCACGCGCAGCGACATCTTCGAATTTCCAATTTCCGAGATTACGGTAGAGCGCGTTTGCGACGGGTGTCGGGCTCTTGCCGCGCGGCGTTTCACCGCCGTTGACGAGGAAAATATCAAGACGGCCGTCTCCGTCAAAGTCCGCCACCGCGACGCCACCGCCCATCGCTTCGACCAGGAAGCGGTCGGGTGACTCGCCGTTGAATTGGCGCCAGGTGATTCCAGCCTCTGCCGTGACGTCGGTGAAGATTTCACCACGCGCAGGCGCTGCCGAAGAGCGTGCCTGCGGCCACGCCGCGGCGGAAACCAAACCGGCGGAGATTTTGAGAAATTGTCTGCGTTTCATGAACAATTGCGGCCGCCCCGTGACGCGATTTGACACTATTGCGAGCCCATGCCGGCCGGCGCGGCATAGTCCGCCGATTGCTCCTGTTCTTTGAGCTTCTGAAATTGGACCATCTCGCGAGCCGCCGCTTCTTTCTGCCCCAGACGCCGGCAAGCCCGTGCCAACGCAAAATGAATCTTACTGGCATTGGTTTCAAGTTGCGCGGCCCTCCGCAATTCGTTGAAGGCTTCTTTCGGCCTGCCGTCTTCAAGTGCGAGGTTGCCGAGCTGGTAATGAGCTTCAGCGCTCGAAGGATCGATGGCGACGGCTTTATGCAGAGACTCAACAGCGCGTGGTTTTGCGGTCTTGTCGCCCGCATCAACCCTGCGCAGCAACAGGAATGCATATTCGAGGTCGAACCGCGCGTCGCGGGGGAATTTGCGGGCACCTTCTTCAAAAGTATTTGCCGCTTCGACTGAGGAACCCTGGCCCTCTCTCGCCTTACCCAATCCCAGCAGCGCTCCGGCGTCACTCGTGTCCAGTTCATAAGCGCGCGAATAGGAGTGAATGGCGTCAGGATAATGGTTCATACTCAGTTCAACAGAGCCCTCCAGGCTCCACATGCGGGCGGACTTGGGAAATCTTTCAACGCCCTGTCCCGCCACCGCCAGCGCTGCAGGCAGGGCTCTTACGCCGCGTAAAATCCCGCCCAAATCGAGATAATTTGATTCCTGATCCGGACCGAGCGCGATGGCTTGCCGCAGTGCGGAAATTGCCAGCCCGTGTTTCCCCTGCTTTTCATAACACCACCCGAGCAGGTTTTCAACGTCGCTCGAATCCTGCTTTGTACCGGCAAGCGTCAGCAGTTTTGTCTCGCAATCGGCGTAGCGTCCGGCGTTGTACTCGGCCAGGGCGATGTTGTATGCAAGCCCTGGGAATCCGGGACTTGAAGCCTCGGCAGCCTGCAGCAGGCGAAGCGCCTCCTCATAGTCGCGCGCTTCTGAGGCTGTGCGGGCGCCGAGCAGCGCAGCGCGGGAGTCGTCCGGATGTTCGAGCAAAATTCCCAGCGTTTTCCGCGCTTCCGCCCTGCTGCTCGTATGGTATTGCGAGAGCGCCAACGCCGCCACCGACTCCGGGTGCTGGCGGACGAGTTCAGGCACGGTGGCCAGCAGCCGCGCGGCCGCAGCGTAGTCCTTCAGGTTTTCTGAAACCATCCCCAGCAGGAAAATAGCCTGCCTGTTCTGCGGCTGGGCTTTCAGAATAATCTGGAGCTGCGTCCTGGCTTCGGCAGGCTTGTGGAGCTGCCACAGATTTGCCGCAAGGTATTGCCGCAGGACCAGTGCCTGGGGATCGAGCTGGATGGCTTTGTCCAGGAACGGGTTTGATTCTTCCAGCTTCCCTTCCATGGCCAGCACGGTGCCCAGGTTGCCCAAAAGCTGTGGATCGCGAGGGTCCAGCCGGACGGCGCGGCGAAGCTCGGCTTCAGCGGCGGGCAGGTTGCCACTCTGAGCGAGTTGGATACCGCGCTCGGCGTGCTGCCGGGCAGTCTCCTGTGCCGCCAGGCTTGCGGCAAGCGCGGTCGCGAGCAGCCAGATTGCAGCAGCTCCCATGGCCCAGCGGCCCCGCATTGGCTGGTAATGAACTTTCATCCCTTGCTCAATAGACGAAGCCGGTGGATCACGGGTCCGTCGCGACACCCCGGTTCACGGGGAGGCGGACCGTAAACAACGGGGCGCTGATGGCCGGAACCTCTCCTTGAGGGGGCTTCTTCGCCGCCTCCATCTGTTTCAGGCGAACAATTTCCTTTGACTCCGCAAGGGATTTGACCCTCTCGCCCATTGCCAGGTAGGTGGCCCGCAGCGTCTCGTGCGCCTCCACCAAGCCGGGGTCCAGGCGCGCAGCGGTCTGCAAATGGTCAACGGACTCTTCATAATGTTTTTCCGCCAGGCTGACCTTGCCGGCCAGCCACTGCATCTTCGCGTCCCTGGGGGCGATCTCCAGCCCCTTGCTTATGGCCTGTGCCGCCCCCTTCAAGTCCGGCGGATCTGAGTCAAGAGAGGCCGAGGCAAGATAGAAATAGGCTTTGGGATCGTTTGCGCCGAGCGCAATGGCAGTCTCCAGCTTCTGCTTCGCTTCCTTCTGCTTGAACTGGTTCTGCAGGATGATGCCGTCGATCAGGTAAGGCTGGCTCCACTCCGGCCAGCGCGACTGGATTTTGGCCAGCACATTCTGCGACTCCTTGAAGCGCTGCAGAAGCTCATAAGTGATGGCCTGGACCAACATCAGGTCCGGATCGTCCGGCGCGGCGCGCTTCGACAGTTCGAGCAGCCGGATGGTCTGACGATATTCGCCGTGCTTGATGAGAAATAGGGCGGCCTGGAAATAGAGGTTGGCGCGGGTGGGTGAGGCGCTGATGCCGCGATTCAGGTCGGCCGCCGCCTCCGCTTCTTTCCCCATGGAGTCCAGGATCTGGGCGCGAAGAAGGTAATAGTCACCGTGCCGAAAGGACGCCGGAGTCTGGTCGAGTTCGGCAAGCGCTGCCGCGGCTCCTTCTCCATGAAAGATCGCAAAAGTAAGGTCCAGGCGCAGGTCGTCCACCGCGGCTTCGCCCGATGGGGACTCCTGCTTCATGGCTGAGGCAAGAAATTCCCGCGCCAGTCCATACTGGCCCGCATTGAGAAGCTCCCTGCCGCAGCCGGCCAGGATTTTGGGATTATTGGTCAGGGGCAGAATCTTCTTGTAATCTTCAACCGCCTCGGTGGTTTGCCCCTCCGCCAGCAGTGCTCCAGCCAGTTGCGCCAGTGACTTCACGTCGTTCGGATTCAACTGGACTTTGTGTCTCAAGTTGCCCATGTATCGCTCGTGTTGCTGCCGGGGCGTAAGGCTCAGGTAGTCAAACAGCCCGGCGTTGGGACGGGATCCTGAGCCGCTTGGCTTGACGGCCTGAAAGCGCGCCATCACGGCTTGAGCCTCGGACGGGTTGCCGGCGCGCAACAGCGCCCGGCTGTAGCGGAGAAGAATCTTTGGGTCATTTGGGGCAAGGTCGGCAGCCCGACCAAGGACGTTGGCAGCTTCGGCGGGACGGCTGTCCATTAACAGGTCATCGCCGAGGGAATAAAGGGCGTTCGTATTCTTCGGCTGGCTCTTCAGGACTTCCCGCAGATCGCCGATCGACAGCTCATACTTTCGCTGCTCGGCAAACAGCACGGCGCGCGCGTACCGGGCGTCCGTCAGTGACGGGTCGAGGGCTAGCGCGGCATTCAGGTGGGCAATCGCCTGGTTTTCGTCGCGCACCGATTCCCCGACACCCAGCTCGTAGAGGCCCTTGGGATCTTTGGGATGCCTCGAGACATAGGCACGAAGAACACTCACGCCTTCGTCCAGCTTTGCTGTTCGGACCAGGGCAAAGCCATACTCCCGCCGCGCCACGTTGTCCCCGGGCCTCACCTTGAGGTATTTCTCCAGGGCGGAGGCAGCGTCAACATAAAAGCCCAGCCGGTCTGCTGTTTCGGCGGCGGTGATCAGGACGTCGGGCCGGTTGGGAGTTACCTTCATCGCCTTCACCAGCAGAACAATCGCCCGGTCATCGCGCCCTGCGCTGGACCAGGCTCGCGCAAGATTTAGAAGAACATCCGGATCGTCCGGCTTCTGGCGGTACGCCGCCTGGAACATATTGAGGGCCCTCTGGAAGTCCCGGGCGTTTAGGGCGGCGAGACCGAGGTTGTATTGAATGTCAAAACTCGCCGGGTCTGCCTTGAGCGCCTGTCCAAACGCCTGCTCGGCCTCGGAATAACGCTTCCATGAAGCGTCCACCATTCCGGCTGAAAATGAGACGCGCGGATCGTTCCCGGCCTGTTGTGCGATCTTGTCCAAAATCTGTTCCGCCTGTTCAGTTCTGCCTGCGAGGTGCAGCGCCTGGGCACGCAGCAACCCGGGGGCGGATTGGGAGAGTGCGCTTTCGGGCAAATGGGAAAGGTATTTCAGCGCCGAGTTCCCATCTTTCGCTTTGATGCTCATCTCGGCCAGCTGAAGGTTTGCATTCGGATGGCCGGGTTCGAGTTCGACGACCTTCAGATATTGCGCGTGGGCGCGTCCCATGTTGCTCTGGGCCAGGTAATGGTTCCCGAGATTGTTATGAAGTGATGCTGAGTCCGGCGCAAGCCGCAGCGCCTGAAGGTAAAAACCTTCCGCCTGGTCATACTTTCGCTGAGCGTCCAGAATGATACCCAGCAGGCCGAGCGACCGGGCATCGCGCGGGTTGTCGCGCACGAGCGCCCGTGCCGTCTTTTCAGCTTCCGCGTAATGGCCTTGCTGAAAGGCTTCAACCGCCTGCCCGAATGAGGAGGAGCTATGCTGAGCGAAAGCAAAGGGGCGGGACGCCCCGGCGATGGGAGAAACCGCAGTGCAAACGACCAGCAGACAGGCACGGAAAAACATCACCTTGTATCTTAATCCCACCTGCGGCCACCCGAAAACGTTATCCTGCCCTGGTGGTGACTCAGTCTGGTTCCCATTTTGTGGCACGGCCATCCTGGCCGTGTCTTTTGACCGCAGCACGGGCGAGGACGCCCGTGCCACAAATCAAACTGAGTCACTGCCCCGCCCTTGCCAAAAGAAAGGCCAGGGCGGGATGAAACCACCCTGGCCCACAGATTTAGGAGGCGAACTAACTCCTGCCGGACGCCCTTCGCCAACCAACAGGGCGCACGGCCTAGAAATAGAGCTTGAGGGCCAGTTGCAGCTCTCTCGGGCTGTTGGCCTGGCAATTCAGTTGTCCAAACCCCGAGTAGGTTGTCGTGTCTGTCCCCACAAAGTCACTTGGGACCGATCCATTGAGGCATCCAAACTGCGGATGGTTGAAGGCGTTGAAGGTCTCTGCGCGAAACTCCGCCCTCATGCCTTCGTGGATAGCCGACAGGGGAAATTCCTTCATCAGGGAAAGCCCCGCCGTCTTGGCCCCCGGCATGTAGACGTTGGGCAAAGTGCGCGGCGCCGTCCCTAGCGTGTAATTGGCAGGAACCTGGACCGCCTGCGGATTGGTGAAGTACTGGGTCCTCCAGTTGGCACCCGTGTTCCTTTGCAGCGCAGCGGTCAGGTTGGGCCGCTGGCCGCCATAAGTTGGGATGTTCGTTCCGCCACTGAGGCTGATTGCCACAGGCTGGCCGGTGTCGAACCTCCACAGGCCGGAGGTCTTCCAGCCCCCCAGGACGGCGTCTACCACCGAATTCCACTTTGACCCGAATTGTTTGCCGCGCCCGAACGGCAGACTATAGACGTAACCGAAAGTGAATACTTGCGGAATGGAGTATTCGGAAACGGCCTTTTCGAGCTTCAGGTTGTTGGGATCCTGAATGCCGTCAAAACCGCCCAGCCACTCCGTGTAGCCACTGACGTCGGAATCGGAAATTGTCTTGGACCAGGTATAGTTGCCCACAAATTGCAGCCCGTGCGACATGTTCTTTTGCATCCGCAACTGGAAGGCGTGATAGATGGAGTTGCCCCGCGGCGGGAAGGCTGCAAATACGCCCGTAAACTGCGGGTAAGGCCGCGACAACTGATATTGAGGGACCTGCGTACCTGAGAGAGAGGACGTGGGATCGGTAATCAGGCCGTAGAACGGGTTCGCCACGTAATTGTTGGCGAGATTCCCAATGGCAGCCGGCGACATCTTCTCGACCGAAGGACCGAGGTAGTTGATGTTCCCCGCGCCATTCCAATAGAGATGCGTCCCTTTGGTGCCCACGTAGTTAAGATCGAGGAGCACGGCGCCCGGCAATTCATGCTGGAACCCGGCGCTCCAGGTCTGGGTGTAGGAACCCGCATTATCGCTGCGCAAGTTCCCGCTGGCCGTTTGTCCTATCTGTGTTAAGGGACCCAGCGAAGCGTTCGTGGGAGGATTCACTCCAAACGGGAAAGGATTACTCATGAAGGTCTCGGGTGTGTATCCGTTGCTCTGGTAGGTCTGGGGCCAGTTGGTATAGCCTGTGAAGCCGTCGAAACCGGCAACCGGCCCGGTGCCTGCGGCCGCCCAGACGCTGGGGTTGTAAAAGATTCCGTATCCGGCGCGGAAAACCGTGTTGTGCCAGAACCGGTAGGCCAGGCCGATACGGGGAGCATATTCTTTGTAATAGTTATTGGCAATTGACCGGGAGTTTCCGTTGACCCCCGTAAACACCTCGGCGCCGGTGGGATTCATCCCCGGAACCGTGAAAGGCAGCGCCGCGCTGGGGTCGAACCATTCCATGCGATTGTGGCGCTCGGTGCGGGGCAGGTCGAGGTCATACCGCATGCCCAGGTTCACAGTGAGTTTGTCCGTAACCCGCCAGTTGTCCTGGATGAATGCTCCGAACTGGTTGCTCTGCGTGGCGACGAAAAGCGGGACTTCATATTCACCCCACTGGTTGGGTCCGCTAATGCCGGTGAGGAAAGAAGCCATGGCGTCGCCGCCGCCCGAATATTGGCCGGGCTGCTGGTCGGTCGTATCCTGGCCGAAAGTCATGATGCCGGCCGGAGCGCCCGGCTGGCCGAAGTTGATGCGGTGCATGCGATATTCACCGCCCACCTTGATTTCATGCCGGCCGGAAATCTTGTCCAGGCTTCCCAGCAGGTCATGTGTTTCCTGCGCGTATTTAATGATCGACCAGGCCTGATATCCCAGCGATCCACAGCAGCCTGCACCCTGGTAGCCGTCATAAATGTAAACGTCGGGAGATACAGGAAACCCGGAGTTGGTGATGTAGGACGGCAGCCCAAGGTCCGTAACCGGGTTGAAGTTGGGGAAGCTGCCCGCCGAGCCCACTCCGCCACTGTAAGAGCGCGTGAAACCGTAGCTCACGTTGACCACCGTACTGGGGTTCACTGTCCAGGTGTCATTCAGAACAAACGCATGAGCAGCGCTCGTACTGGGGCCGCCATTGCAGGGGTCCAGCGGATTGTCAAAGCAGGTGGCCCCTTGCCCGTTGCCAAACTGCTGTGAATACCTCGAGGAGAGCAGGTTACGGTTGCCGAAGCGGTGGTCAATCTTTATGTCAAACTGGTCGCCGTTGTTGATGTTGACGCCCGCGCCATGCCAGTTGTTGTAGGGGTCATAGTTTGAAGTGCCCACGCCGACATTCGGCATGGGAAAGTAGGACATCATCTTCTGCGACACGGGATCGATAAGGTTCCCGGGGCCGGAGCGCACCTGGTAAGGCGTGCCAGCCAGAACCGGCGAGCCGGCGCTCTGGTACGTGGCCATGTTGTTGTAGGGAATAAACGTCTGGTTGGTCCAGCCGTTGTTCGGATCATTATAGCCCGAGTAAGGGTCCCAGAGCTGGCCGTCAGGGTTGGAACATGCGCCGCTGCTGTCGAAAGTGCCTCCGTTGGAGGTGCAAAGCTCGCCGAAATTGCCATTCCGTTCGTTACCGCTGGGCACACCCCCATTGAAGGAGCTGGCCGAGTGGTCGCGCGTGGCCTGGTAATCGAAGAAGAAAAATGTCTTGTCCTTGCCGTTGTAAAGATGCGGAATAATGATAGGGCCGCCCACCGTGCCGCCAAACTGATTATACCGACGGGCGGGCAGGTCAACTCCGGCCTGATTGTTGAACCAGTTGTTTGCGTCCAATGCCTGATTCCGCACGAATTCATAGAGGCTGCCGTGGAGTTGGTTGGTGCCGGAACGTAACACCACGTTCAGGACCGTGTTGCCGCTGAATCCGATCTCCGCGCTGAAGTTGTTCTGCTGCACCTTGAATTCCTGCACAGCGTCAACCGAAGGCGTGTAGAGAGGAACAATGATGCCGCCGTTCTGCTCGTAGTCGGTGGTGCTGACGCCGTCGAGCAGAATGTCTGACGTGGCATTGCGCCCGCCGTTCGAAGTGAAATTGTTGGCCACGCCTCCGCTGCTGCCGAAAGCATTGCCGGGCGCCGGATTGACCCCGGGAGCGAGGAAAGCCAGATCAAACACGCCGCGCCCCACCAGAGGAAGGTCATTGATATAAGTGCGGTTCACTTCCTGGCCGGTGGTGGAGTCCTGCGTGTCAAGCAGAGGAGGCGCCCCGGTCACCTGTACGGTCTGGGTGGTGGTTCCCAGCTCCATGCTGACGTTCACAGTGGCGTTTTGCCCAACGTCCAGGACGATGCCGGTGCGAGTGGAAGTCTTAAATCCTGGTGCCCCCACGGAGATCCGATAATTGCTGGGCGGAAGGTTCCGTAGAATATAGCGGCCCACTGCGTCGCTTGAGGCCGTGAAAGCATAACCCTTGGTCGTGTCGGTCAAGGTCACTTTGGCCCCCGGAATCACAGCTCCGGTGGGGTCGCTGACAACACCGGTGACGCTGCCGCTGTAAAGCTGCGCCCGCAGCGGGACTGCCAGGAACGCGAGCGCGGAACAGATTATGAGAGATTGAACGGCAACAAACCACCCATCAAGGTGGCTCCGAAATACTCCACGGCAAGACCCCAACCTGAGTTTCGCCAGCATGGACACCTCCTGCCACAAGTTCTCAATTTTGACTCAACGACACGCGACGCAAAGCGACTACCAGTTCAACCAAAGGGCGGGGGCTTGGGGGACAATGGACAACCGTTACTTAAGAAGCTTTAGAAAGTATGAGCAACATACTATGCCCCGCCAAATTTTGTACGAGTCTTGGGTATCATGCATACCATAGATTGTCAAGAGAAAAACATGTATAAGTGCGAATGAACGTACGGTGCCGACCTGCAATTTGCGAAAAAACCCGCCAAATGCCGTCTTTTGGGAATGAGAATGTTCAGTCTGGGGCGACTGAACTGCTGGGAGCAAGTTCGTCATGCCTTGCCCACAACTGGTGAGCCAGGATCGAGCGGCGGCGGCAATTGGCGGAGGATCTCCAATTTCCCTGTTACTACCAGCCCCACTTCGGAGTCCCCCAGGGGCTGGACAGGCAATGAGTTCCGCGCCATATTTTCTGCACCGATTGTTGCAAAGGGGGATGATGCAAAGGCCAGCGACTGCACTTGGGCGGGGACGCCAGTAGCTGGGCGATCGATGGCCATCAATATAGGTCTACATATGCCCAAAGGCGCTTCATTTGGGACGCTTGGGATTTTGACACTCTGCCCTTGTAAATAGATAAGTCATTTATTATCAATAGACTAATTTGATGGCCGAAGAAACCATTTAATTTATTGTTGTATTTTGCAACAACGGGTAATTATTGCACTGCTGGTCCATAACGCTTCGCTGTGTGTAGCCCTTTCGGCCAGATCGGCCCTGACTTAAGGTGCCTTGGCACGGGAGAACTCCCGCTGGGCTTTCTCTTCGAGACCTAGAGCCTGATATGCCCGCCCGAGGTCGTAATGGGCTTTGGACATTTTGGGGTCGGCCGCCACCGCGCGTTCGAGTTCCCTGGCGGCGTCGTTCGGGCGCCGGAGGTAGAGGTAAAGCTCTCCGAGCGCTTCGTGAGCCTCGGCATATTCGGGAAGGATCTCAACCGCCTGCTTGAATGCGGCGATAGCAGCGTCTGCCCGCTTCTGGCGCGAATATGCGACACCGAGATTGTAGGCGGCGGAAAAGTTGTGTGGGTCAATCTTGAGCGCGCGCTGGAATGACTTCTCGGCACCGTCTACGTTACCGGAACCTAGCTGCGCGACCCCCATGTAGTAGACTGCCGCGCCGTCGTTCGGATTGCGATCCGAGACATATCGAAAGTCCGCCGCGGCACGAAGGTAATCTTTGAGATCAAGCTCGTTCTGTGCAGCAAGGAAGCGAATCGTCAAAGTCTCGGGAGCCGTCTTCTCAGCCTGCGTCAACTTGCGCAACGATTCCTCGTAGTGGCCGTACTGCTTATCGACAAGTGCTTCGGAGACGAGGTTGTATGCCTGAACGCGGTCCTTGGGATCGGGAAGGTTGCGGGTATCGGCCTGCGGAAGGTTCGCCACTGAGACGGCGGCGTACCCGAGCGAGCGGAGGCTTGCGAGCAGAGCAGGGTCAGTCGATTGCCTGGCAGCAGCGGAGGTTTCGGTCACGGGTGTGTAGCGGCGGATTAAATCCTGAAGCCGTTCGTTCATCTCGTGTGCCAGCGCTTGATGGGTGCTGAACAGGTTGTGAAGCTCGTGAGGATCCGTTTTCAAGTCGTAGAGTTCGGGCCGCGTCGTTTCAATGTACTTCATGCCACGCCATTCAAGACCCAGCAGGCGGTTCCAGCCGAAGTGGATCAGGGGAGCGTAATTCTCCGCGTATTGGCCTGAATCTCTTCCTGACTGATGGCCCAGCATCAGGCTCAGCAGACTTTGCCCCTGGACGCTGGAGGGCCGCGGGATTTCGAGACTCTGAAGGACGGTTGGCATCACGTCCACAAGCGACACTCCTTGCCGCACGACGCGTGGCGGGTCGCCGGGGATTCTTACAATCAGAGCGACGTGGAGCGTTGCGTTATAGACAAAGAACCCGTGTGTTTTTTCGCCATGCTCGCCGAGACTTTCTCCGTGGTCACTAGCCAGAACGATGAGTGAATGCTCATAGAGGTGTTGCTGTTTCAGGTAGTCGAACAAACGCCCGACCTGCGCATCAGCGAATGCGATCTCGCCGTCGTAAGGGTGGCCGCGGTAAAGACGGGCGTAAGGCTGCGGAGGGTCGTAGGGAGCGTGTGGGTCGTAAAGATGAACCCATAAAAAAAATGGCTTCCGCTGGTGAGACTCGAGCCACTTTAACGCCAGGTCCACAACCTGGTCGCCTCGACGCTCGATTTCATCCAGGTGGATTTCTCTCGAATGGCCCAGATTGAAGTGGTCATAATAGGTGTCAAAACCCTGGTTCAAACCGAAACGCGAATCGAGAGCCGCCGACCCGATAAACGCCGCAGTCGAGTACCCGTGGCCCTGCAGCACTCGGGCGAGGGTCATGGTTCCTGCAGCCAGCTTGTTGCCGCTGAAATCGTGGATCCCCGTGGCCATGGGATATTGTCCGGTCATCAGAACCGTGTGAGATGGGAGAGTGATCGGCACGGCCGTGAAGGCGTTTGCGAAACGTACGCCAGTCCTTGCAAGCTGGTCGATGGCGGGGGTCTTGATCCGATGGTATCCGTAACAGGCCAGGTGATCGGCGCGAAGAGTATCAATAGTGATCACCACTACGTTTGGACCGGGCTTCCCGGCGGCCGAGGCCACACTGCACAGAAGTCCTGCAACGAACGCAGCCAGGACGATCCTGGACTGAAAAAAGATCATGAATCCTCTATGCGGCTGCCGGTCACGCTGCTCCTTCAACGCGTCCTCCAGCTTCCATCCGAATTATCTCTTTTAGCAGCACCACACATCAGACCTCAATCTTCCCGCGCAAGATCGTAAGGGAAGCTTTCGGCAAGGTGAACGCGGTATCCTTGTCAGCCTGCAGTGTCGACTCCAATGGCGGGCCGTCCGGGTCCGCGTGGCTGTGGCTCCCGTCCGCATGCCATTGGAACTGTTCGGTTCCGAAAGTCACCATCCTGACTTCGCCCGAGAAGCCGACTTCCTTCCGGGCCGAACGATTTTCAAACACGAGGCGAACCTTACGGGCATTTTGCTGGTCCCGATTGACGATCATTAATGCCCATTGCCCGTCAGGCCGGTGCAAAGCGTATGCAGCCAGCAGTTCATTTCCTGCACCGTCCCGAATATCGGCCGATACCCGGTGGCAGTGGTGGATTTCGCCACCCGGCTTCACCCATTCCAGATTAATCAGCCGCGAGGCGAAATACTGCGACGCGTATCCCGTGATTTCGCGGTCTTTATTGGCAACGAAGGGACCAAAAGTTCCCCACCCATGGCAGCCGCTGCTGAGCGGGAAAGGGAAAAACTGGAAGTAATAAATTCCGGCGCCACCAGCAGAGAGAAACGCACCCACGTATTCCGCCAGCCACAGCGCGCCAAAGATGTCGACGAACGACTGGTTGAGGTTCCAGGAAAGGTTGCTCTCCGTAATGATCATCGGAACGTTTTCCGGCAGGCCGTCCTCTCTCCACACGTCGAGCATGTGGCTTACAAGTTCCGGTTCGCGATAGAGGTCCGACCAGGTTACGGCGCAGGGCTCAAAAGGATAATGCTCAAACGACATGAAGGCAAGGTCTTCAATCCGGCCATGCGTTTTCAGATAATCCAGGAAGCGTCCCAGCCACGACGTCCGGCCCTGAGCGTCCGGCCAGACTTTGATGTCTTCATTCACTCCTTCGAATATCGGGCCACCGAGCCTGGCCTCCGGCACCAGGCGGTGAATGGCCGAAGCGAATTGGAGGTAGAGCGCCGCATAATCTTCCGGCATAGCGTACTGTCCGTCCGGCTCTTCGCCCATTTCCACATAAGAAACCGGGTATCCTCGCTTTTTCAGATAGGCGATCTGCTCTGCCGCATCCTCCGGAATTCCGTAAAGCATGGCGATAGGAACCATAGCCGGGAGGTTGTTGGTAACGCCGCTGGTGAAGAAGAGGTCGAACCCTGTCTGTTCGCCTCCCTCCATGTGGAGATCGTTTTCGTCGTGCCAGGGATCGATGGACGAGCAGTAAGTCGCTGTCTGGTTCTGGTCCGGCGAGTGCTGAACCATGTCGATGAAATTTCCCTCAGCGTCGAGCGTGCCTGCATAAATTTCCCTGATCGCATACCCTTCCGAGTTCCTTGGGTCTTCCGCCCCGTGTGTGTCCGCCGTGTGCGAGGATTCTGTCATCACAATCCGCAAAAACCTCGCCGTGATGGGCAGCTTCGAAAGCTTCAACGTTACCGTCCCGGCCCGGCCATCCTTTACGATGCCGCCGGGGAAAGTGTTCCACACTCCTCCTGTCGGCTTGCTCATGGCGTCTTCATTCCCTGTCCAGTATTGGACGCTATAAGCGCGCGCGTAAGGATCGGTCCAATCAATTCGCATGGCGTTGACCGGCTGGGCAGCTCCGAGATCAATCACCACCCACTGCGGATGCAGCGCGTCGCTTTCGTGCGTGTAGCGCTCAGCCAGGTAGGGATTGCTTTTCCAGTAAGAGTTTGGGTCGCCGTCGTTCAGTCGCGAGAAGCCGGATTCAGCTCCTCCGTTTCGTGTGTTCCCACGGTGGCGCAGGTGGTAGCCGTATGAATGTTGGATAGGCGCTGCAAGCTCGGAACTGCCTGTGAAATAGCCTTGCTTGCGGGCAGGGGCGCTCCAGGCTCCTGTGGGATTCCAATGCCAGGCGGCGATCTGCAATTCCGTGTGCTGCCGGTAGCTCATGGGTCCCCAGCCGGCGGAAAGACACTGTTTGACCATCGGGGCGGCATACAGCTTGTCCGACGACTTATAGGGAATCATGTCAATGGAGGTGCCCAGGGCTTCGTTCGGCTTGAACGCATTTGTCTCATGGCCGGGTGTCGCGTCGACGCGAATGGTCCCGAACTGGGGTTTCTCCTGCTGGGCAGCCGCACTTCGTGCGCTCGCGCCAGGCAATCCGGATTCCGCTGCTACACTGGAGTCCGCCAAAAGGGCCCGCGGCGCGGCGGTGAGTGCTGCCGCCGTTGTCGCGCCAGCCAGAAACTTCCGCCGTGAGATATTACCCGCCGGCCCACGCTTGTCTCTGCCACCCAGTTCCTCTTTTTTGCTCACAGGCTGCTCCTTTTCAATCGAAGATGGGCTACATCAGCTGGCTCAAGACGCAATCGCATTCTAGCATTGTACGATTTCGGGATTGCCGGCATTCACGGTTAGTCTTTCGGCCAGGAACACATTCTATACCTCGCAGCTGCGGCCTTTGTCGCGCATTCTGAATTTCAAGCGGGAGACGCCAGTTGTCCATTTAGTCTCTAGATCCGCCCTGAACTCCTCTTAAGGCGATGGGCTGAAATCCAACGCTTTGCCATCCAGCCGGGCCGGTGGAGCGGCACCCAGGATTTTCAGGACCGTGGGGGCGATATCCAGAATGCTCGGGCGAGGCGTTTCAACAGCTCGATTGCAAAAGAAAATACCCTGGGTATTGCTGGGATCGGAGGCGCAGTGATCACCGCTCCACTTTCGTGTATTGGCAACGACGATGCCGGAAGGGATGGCGCCAAGCGCCGTCTGCCAGGAGGTTCGGTA